>Ga0209473_1000040_pt1 | contig 74965 bp, 64 predicted proteins | sample GraSoiAngelo_133_FD_185890 | JGI IMG/M metagenome (GOLD analysis project Ga0209473, IMG submission 185890) | Grasslands soil microbial communities from the Angelo Coastal Reserve, California, USA - 14_0929_05_20cm (SPAdes) (version 2) | ecosystem: Environmental > Terrestrial > Soil > Grasslands ...
GTGCCTGTGACGTCGACCCGGTCGCCCTTCTTGAACAGGGCGACGGTGACCTGGGAGCCGACCGCGAAGTCGCCGAGATCCTTCTCCTCGACGCGGAACTCCTTGATCAGCCGATGCGGCTTCTGGGTCTTCTTCTTGAACTGGCCGAGGTACGGCTTCGTCTGCCGGCGCTCGGCCTTCTTTTCGTCGAGCTCGTCGAAGCCGAGTTGTAGGGCTGTGTAACCGTCGCGCTCCTGCGTGCGATGGCCGAAGACGAGATTCGGAGCGGCCTCCACCACCGTGACGGGGACCGCGCTGCCGTCCTCCGCGAACATGGTGGTCATGCCGATCTTCTTGCCGATGATGCCCTTCGACATTGCGTTCTCCTCGCGTTTCCTACCGCGAACGTGCGCGCAGCATGCGGGGCAGAGGCTGCGGCGGCGGGCCGGAAAGCCGCGCCATGCGTAGGAGGTTGCGGTCCTGACGGTTCCCCGGTGCTTCGGGGGCCGCGGCTTCTAACACGCGGAACCTGGCGGATCAAGTTGGGCAAAGGCGTTCTCTCCCTTCCCCGCCGATCGACCAGGCCGCCGAGCGGTGCGCCTGGTGGCACGCCAGGTGCTCCTGCGCCGTCCCGGCGGTGGGGAATTTAGGTTCCGGTTCCCCCGGGGGGACGGGATGTCTGGGGCGGCGACGTGGGGGGCGGGAATCTCGGCTCCCGAAATCCGGGGGAGGGGGCCGGCTGGCCGTGCGCGTCGAGCCGCGGCCAGCCGGCGCCGTTCGCTGGCACTGCTCCTGGTCTTCGTCTGCGGCGCGAGCGCCGCGGGCGCCGCGCTGGGGCTGCTGAAGCAGCCCGACCCCGGCGACCAGGCGGCGAATTTCGCGTTCACCACGGCGGCGGCGCTGGAGACCGCGAGGCGGGCGGACGAGCGCGCGCGTCGGTCTGAGGCGGAGCTTGCCGCCGCCAGATCGCGGATCGAAGCGCTCTCCGCGGGCGAGCAGGAACTTTCCGACTTCCGGGAAGCCGAGCGCATCGGCGTCTCGCGCTGGATGAAGGACTCCACCGCGCTCTGGGGCGACGAGCGCCGCCGGGTGATGGCGGCGATCATCCGCGAGTCGCGGCGGAACGGCCTCGATCCGGCGTTGGTTGCGGCGGTGATCCAGGTCGAGTCGCATTTCGACCCGGTCGCCGTATCCACGGTGGGCGCGCGGGGGCTCATGCAGCTGATGCCGCCGACGGCGCAGTGGCTGCTGCAGCGGGATCCCTCGCCGCCGAAAATCCGCCCCACCCAGCTCTTCAATCCCGTTCTGAACATCGAGCTGGGAACCAGCTACCTCGCGCAACTGATGGGCCGGTTCGACGGCGACCTCACCCGCGCCTTGATCGCGTACAACGCCGGGCCCGCCACCGCCCGCGCGCTGCAGCGCGGAAGCAAATCATGGCACCGCCTGCACGCCTATCCCAGGAACGTCCTTGCCACCTACAAGGCGCTCCTCACCGCTCCGCAGCAGGTCGCCGCCCGCTAGGCCGAGGCTCGGCGATAATGCGTCCTGTGTCCAACGTAGCCTCGACAGGAGGCTTACATGGACAAGAAGAACCTCGAAGGCGAATTGGATAAGGCCAAGGGCAAGATCAAGGAGACCGTCGGCGTCGCGACGGGCGACCGCGAGCTCGAGGGCGAAGGCAAGCTCGACAACCTGAAGGGCAAGGTCAAGGACGTCGCCGGCAACATCCGCGAAGGCATCAAGGAGAAGTTGGACGACCTGGATCGCCCGAAAACCGACGAGAAGTAGCCCGAAATCATCAGGCCGCTGGCGGAAAGACGAGCCAGAGGCCACCCTCGCGTTCCTCGACCCGACCGCCGTAGAAGCCGAGGATGCGGGAAGCCAGCGCAAAGCCGAGGACGGCCCCGGTGGGATCCCCGCTGGGCCGGTCTTCGGGCTCCGGCGGAACGAGCGGGATAGGCGCGCTCTCCGCGCGAATGTGCAGCGCGGGATTCGCTCCGTCCGCTCGCGCCGCGACCGACAGGCGGGGACCCAGCGAGCCTCGCGCCATGTGCTCCAGCGACGCTCGCACGGCGCGGCGGAGCATGTCGCTGTCTCCGGTGGTGCATGCGTTGCCCAGCTCGAGGACCCAGCCGTCCGTGGAAATTCCATCCTTCTCCGCCAGCGTGTGCAGGGCGGGCTCGACCAGGTCCTTGAGAGCGATCTTTTCCTGCTTCAAGTCGTAGCCGTGCTCGAGGAGGCGCTCGATGGTGAAGAAATCTTCAATGAGACGGCGCATGCGCCGCAGCGCCCGGAGCGAGACGTCGATCATCTTTTCCGCGCGCTCGCCGCCGCGATCGGCGGCGTCCATCCGCTTGAGCAGGTCGCAGGACCAGAGCGCCGTCGCGAGCGGGTTCTTGATTTCATGTGCGACGAACCCGAGGTACTTCCCGCGCTTTCCCGGCGGCGGCATCGGCCGAACCTAAGCGCCGGCACAAGAGTGCGCAAGCGGACGGCTGCTCAAGAGTTACAGGCCATGCAGCCGAGCGGGCATGGAGATCTTACAGGAAGCGGCTACGTACACTCCACATCGCGGTGTCAAGTCCCTGTGAACCGCGGGCGTGCCTGACGTGGCATCCCGCTTGCTCATGGCAACCGGAGTCGTCGTTCCCAGCCCGGAGGAACCCGCATGCAACCGTCCGCCCTTCCGTCGAGCACTGGCTCGCTCGCCATGTACCTGGCGGAAATCAACAAGTACCCGCTGCTCACGGTCGATGAAGAGCAGCGTCTCGCCAGGCTGTATGCGCGAAGCGGCGATCTGGACGCGGCCCACAAGCTGGTCACCTCGAACCTGCGCTTCGTGGTCAAGGTCGCGTACGAATACCGCAGCTACGGCATCAAGATGGCCGACCTGATCCAGGAAGGAAACATCGGCCTGATGAAGGCGGTGCAGAAGTTCGACGCCGACAAGGGCATCCGCCTGATCTCCTACGCGGTGTGGTGGATCCGCGCCTTCATCCAGAACTACATCCTCAAGAGCTGGAGCCTGGTGAAGCTCGGGACCACGCAGGCGCAGCGGAAGCTGTTCTTCTCCCTGGCGCGCACGCGGCGCGAGCTGGAGAAGTTCGACGGCGTCACCGGCGACATGCAGAAGGCCAGCGAGGGCGCCATCGCCAAGAAGCTGAGGGTGAAGCCCGGCGAAGTCCTGGAGATGCAGCAGCGCATGGAAGGCCGTGACCTTTCGCTGGACGCGCCCATGGGCGAGGACGGCGGCTCCTCGCACGTCGACTTCGTCATGGACGGCGCCGACCTCCCCGACGCGGAGATCGCCGAGCAGGAAGAGCGCCACATCGTGCAGGAACGGGTGCTCGAGGCGCTGGGTCGGCTCGATCCGCGCGAGCGCTACATCATCGAGCAGCGGATCATGAACGACAAGCCGATGACCCTGAAGGAGCTCGGCGAACACTTCGGCTTCTCCCGCGAGCGCGCGCGGCAGCTGGAGATCAGGGCCAAGGCAAAGCTGGAGGCGGAGCTCGGCGAGTTGATGGACGAGCTGTTCCCGGACGAGGAGCGCGTCCCGGTCGCCGAGACGGCCTGATCAGATTCACAGCGCGAACGAGGGCCGCCGCCATGGCGGCCCTTTGCGCTTCGGGGCGGGATGGTACGCTCCGGCGATGCGTCGGGTCGCCGGCCTGCCCGCGGTCTACTGGTGGCTGTGGATCGGGTACCTGCTTTCGTCTCTCGGCACCTTCGTCTTCCCGTTCCTCGCGCTGTACCTCTCTTCGCGCGGCATCGACGCCCGGCAGACCGGCCTGGTCCTCTCACTGCTCGGCGTGGGCGCCGTGCTCGCTGGGCCCATCGGCGGGCAGCTCGCCGACCATGCGGGACGCAAGCCGGCCCTGCTCCTCGCCCTCGCCTTCTCCGCGGTCTCTGCGCTCTACCTCGGTTTCGTAAGGTCGCCTCTGGCCATCGCGCCGGGAGTCCTATCCTTCGGCCTCGGCGTCTCGATGGCGCGCCCCGCCATGCAGGCCATCGTCGCGGACGTGCTGCCGCCGGAGCTGCTTGGGCGCGCGTATGCGCTTCTGTATTGGGCGGCGAACGTCGGCATCGCCGTCTCCGCATGGATCGGCGGCGTACTTGCCGGACGGACCTGGCTCGGCCTCTTCGCGGGCGACGCGATCACCACGGTGCTGTTCGCGGCGCTCGTCGTGTTCCGGGTGCCGGAATCGCGTCCCACCCCGGCCTCCGAAGCGCGGGCCGTCGGTTGGAGCACGCTCGCGGGCGATCGGCCGTTTCTCGCCTTCCTCGCCACCCACTTCGCCTTCATGATCGTGTTCTGGCAATTCCAGTTCGCGCTTCCGCTCGCCGTGGTGCGCAGCGGCTTCGGGACGGAGGAGTACGGGCGCATGATGGCGCTGAACTGCGCGGCCGTGTTCGTCACGCAGCCCTTCACCGCGCGTTGGTTGCGCGCGATCGACCGCGGCGTGCTGCTGGCGATTGCCTCGGTGTGGGTCGGCCTGGGATTCGGCGCGTACGCGCTCAGCTCCACCATGCCGCAGTACTACGCGGCCACGCTGATCTGGACGATCGGCGACGTCGTTGGACTGCCGCTGGTGAGCGCGGTCGTGGCCTCGATGAGCCCGGTGGCCCTCCGCGGGCGATACCAGGGCGCGCAGATGCTCGCGCAGGCGCTGGCCATGGTGGCAGCTCCGCTCGTCGCCGGCGCCGTGGTCGACGCCTGGGGACTGCGCGCGCTCTGGGCGGGGTGCGTCGTCGTGGGCTTTGTGGCGGGCGTCGCGCACGCCGTGCTGGGAGCGGCACGCCGGAGGCGCGCGGCGCTCGCCGCCTGACGACTACTTCTTCGCCGCGCGCGGGAACGCAGACTTTCCCGCGTAGCGCGCGGACAGGCCGAGCTCCTCCTCGATGCGCAGGAGCTGGTTGTACTTCGCCATCCGGTCGCTGCGGCTCGCAGACCCGGTCTTGATCATTCCGCAGTCGCAGGCGACCGCAAGGTCCGCGATGAATGCGTCCTCGGTCTCGCCCGAGCGGTGGCTCATGACGGTCCGGTAGCCGTTGAAGTGCGCGAGGCGGACGCAGTCCATGGTCTCGGTCAGCGAGCCGATCTGGTTCACCTTGATGAGCACCGCATTGGCGATGCCCTGCGCGATCCCTCGCTGCAGCCGTTGGGTATTGGTGACGAAGAGATCGTCGCCCACCAGCTGAACGCTGGCACCCAGACGGTCGGTGAGGAGTTTCCAGCCGTCCCAGTCGTCTTCCGCGTAGCCGTCCTCAATGGAGACGATGGGAAAGTCCCGGGCCCACGCGGCGTAGAGCTCGGCGAGCTGTGCGCGATCGAGCGTCTTGTTCTCGCCCTCGAGGGTGTACTTGCCGTCCTTGAAGAACTCGCTCGCGGCACAGTCGAGCGCGAGAACGATGTCGTTGCCGAGCTTGTATCCGGCCTTGCCGATGGCCTCCGCGATCATTTCCAGCGCTTCGCGATTCGACTTCAGGCTCGGCGCGAACCCTCCCTCGTCGCCTACTCCCGTGAAGTAGCCGCGCCCTTTGAGGACGCCCTTGAGCGCATGGAAGACCTCGGCGCCCATGCGCAGCGCCTCTGCGAAGGTGGGCGCGCCCCAGGGGACCACCATGAATTCCTGGATGTCCACGTTGGAATCGGCGTGCGCGCCGCCGTTGAGGATGTTCATCAGCGGGACGGGAAGCGTGCGCGCATTGAGGCCGCCGAGGTAGCGGTAGAGCGGGATGCCGAAGCTCATCGCCGCGGCGCGCGCCGCGGCCAGCGAGACGCCCAGGATGGCGTTGGCGCCCAGGGCCTTCTTCGTGGGTGTGCCGTCGAGCTCGATCATCAGCCGATCGATGCCCTCCTGATCGGCGGCGTCCATTCCCACCAGCCGCGGCGCGATCCGGCTGCGCACGTTCTCGCAGGCCGTGCGCACGCCCTTGCCGCCATAGCGGTTCTTCTCGCCGTCGCGCAGCTCGTGGGCCTCGTGCTCGCCGGTACTCGCCCCCGAAGGCACCGCCGCGCGCGCGATGTTTCCGGAGGCCACGGTCACTTCGCACTCGAGCGTCGGATTGCCGCGGCTGTCGAGGATCTCTCTGGCGTGGACGTCGACGATTTCTGTCATGGCGCGGCCGTAGCACGCCGCGCATTCTCGGGCAACGCCGGGCGCGCGATCCGGGTCCGACCTCTCACCGCGAGATGGTGACCGCGTTCCACTCGGCGCGGATGTTCATGCCCGGGTAGTCGGGCCAGGGCGCGTAGTCGCCGCTGAACATGCCGTCGTTATATGCGAAGACGGAAATCTGGATGGCCATTCCCAAAGGCAGGGATTGGGCCGGGATGGTGAGCGCTCGAGCCGAGGCAGGAGCGGGGAAACGTTTGGCCGTGCCGCAGTTGCTCCCGCAGGACCACTGCGCGTTGACCGTGAAGCGGTCGGGCTGGGTCGAGCTCGTCCAGGTGACCGTGATGTCCCTGTCTGGCGCGAAGGTCGCTCCGTCGGAGGGGGCTGTCAGGATCGGCGCCTCCGGGACCTTGCCGGTCGCCGTGACCGTCTTCGCTCCCCTGGTGACCTGCAGGGCGATCTGCGCGCCCGTGGAGAGGATGGCTTCGAGCTGGCCGATATAGTCTCCGTCCTCGTACCAGCCGGGGGGATGCGGAATGGTCACGCCGTTGACCTTGACGACGGCGTCATTGATCCGGACTCCTTGCTGAACGACCGAGAGGTTCTGATAAAGCGAGCCCATGTCCCGGCCGTAGACCTGAAGCGCAAGCGGATCGGCGGGCCGGTTGTCGTCGAGCTGGCCGTCGAAGTTCATTGCCGCGACATCGCGGTCGTTCACCGTCGCTGGCGCGCTTGCCGGATTGAAATGGTACCCGGCGAGCGACGGCGTGATCGTATAGACGCCTTTCGGCACGCCATCGAACGAGTAGGCTCCCGAGGAATCCGTCCGGCTGGTCCTGTCGGCGCCCAACGCGGTTCCCGACAGGCTGACCGTGACCTGATGTGCTTGTGCGCCCGAGATCCTTCCGGAGATGGCGTAGCCGGGAGGTTCGAGAATGCACGAAAGGACCGCGACGACGGCAGTAAACGCCGCGACAGCCGACTTCGATCTCGATGCCATGTGTTTTCCTGAGGACGGCCTGATCCGTCCGGCGGCGCCCAATCTTCCCGGTGCGAGCCCCGTCGGCAACCCCCCGCCACATTCGTTGCCAGGCGTTTGTCATCCGGTGCTCATGCGGGGCTCGACATCCCCGGCGCTCCGGCACCTCTGATGTGCTAGAAGCGCCCCTCCCAAGGAGGAGGTCAGCATGGGTCTGCTCGAGGGCAAGATCGCGATCATCACCGGGTCGGGCGGCGGCATCGGCCGCGAGCACGCGCTGCTCTTCGCCCGCGAGGGCGCCAAGGTCGTGGTGAACGATCTCGGCAGCGATCGCCACGGCGGCGGCAAGGGTGCGGAGATGGCGGACAAGGTGGTCGCCGAGATCAAGGGCAAGGGCGGAGACGCCGTAGCGAACTACGACAGCGTGGCCACGCGCGAAGGGGCTGACGGGCTCGTCTGGAGCGCGCTGAACAAGTTCGGCAGGCTCGACATCGTGGTGAACAACGCCGGGATCCTGCGCGACAAGACGCTCCTCAACATGAGCGAGCAGGACTTCGACCTGGTGCTCGACGTGCACCTGCGCGGGACGTTCCTGGTCACGCAGGCGGCGGCGCGCGTGTTCAAGGTGCAGGGCAAGGGCGGGCGGATCGTGAACACGACCTCGCTCTCCGGCCTGCTGGGCAACTTCGGTCAAGGGAACTACGCGTCGGCGAAGGGCGGGATCTATTCGCTCACGCGCACCGCATCGATGGAGTTCCAGCGGATGGGAGTCACCGTGAACGCGATCGCGCCCGTGGCGCTCACGCGGATGACGCAGGACCTCGCGATGTTCAAGGGCATGACGCCGGAGCAGATCGGACCGCAGTATGTCGCACCCGTGGCGGCGTTCCTCGCGAGCGACCTCGCGGCGGACATCACAGGCCTGATCGTGGGGGTGCAGGGGCCCAAGGTGTTCCTGTACAGGATGACGGAGACGGCGGGCGTCACGCGCGAGGGCGGCCCCTGGAGCCCGGCGGAGATCAAGGAGAGGTGGGCGGAGATCTCGCGGTAGCACCGAAGCGCAGCGAGGGTCTCCGGTTGGAGACCCTCGCTCAATCGCCCAGCCCCTACACCCGCTGGGCGGGCCCCGCCACCGCGGGGAAGCCTATGCCGGCACCGAGTAGTCGATGATGATCACTCCGCGCTCGGGCTGTTCGTCGTCCTCGTGGCGGTCGTTCTGGCGCTGGGGGGTCGGCTCCGGGATCGGCAGCTCGACGCGGGGCCGCTGGCTGTCATGCTCCCGCTCACGCTTCTTGATCTCTTCGATGATGAAAGCGTCGAGCATTGGAGCACCTCCGGGGTCAACTACAGGATCGATGCAATCCTGGCACCATCGTTTCACCGCCCCCGCTTTCCGCCGCCCGTCCCCTTGCCTCCTGAGGGCCTGTCCGGCCTCCTTCTAGACTTGTAACAATCCACCCTACCTCGGTCAACATACCCACTGTGGGTAACGCGCGCCTCAACGCGTTGTTTCACGGAGAGACTCCGCTCGGGTCTTGAAATTCGCGAGCATGTTGGGTAGGCCCCGCTCTGCGAGCGCCTTCTCGAGCGGGCCGGGAACCAGAGGGCCGAGATCGATCTCGATCGCGTACGTGGCGCGGGTGCCGCCGCGGTCCGTCGCTTCGAGGGTCCACGCGCCTTCGTTGGCGCGCATGAACTCGCCGCCGCGCACCAGCGTCCATTCGATGCGCTCGAGAGACCGCGTGACGTGACGGAGCGTGAAATCGAACAATTTGAGCTTCACGTCGAGCCAGTACGTGACTTCGACCGAATCGCCCAGGCCGCGGCCAACACGGACCGCTTTCACCTCGGGCACGAACTCCGGGTATCGGGCGTAGTCCTGCACCACGCGATGGAACGCGTCGGGCGTCACGTCGATCTCGATCGACCGGCTGACGCGAATCCTGTGCCCCCGCGAACCCACGATCGACAAAATATCCCCTGCGTCCAGTTTGACGCACCGCAGCCGTGGCTGCCATCGATTCGCGCCTCCGGTGCACCAGCGGCTATGCGTTGTAGTTCGGCTTGTGCTCGAAGGTGTGCCGCGACTGGATGTAGCGGATGGTGCGGCTCTTGGAGCGCATGACCACCGAGTGCGTCTCCGCTCCACCCTTGAAGAAACGGACGCCCTTGAGGAAGTCGCCGGAGGTGACGCCGGTCGCGGCGAAGACCACGTGTCCGCGCGCCATCTCTTCCAGCTCGAACACCTTCTTGACGTCCTTGACACCCATCTTCTGCGCGCGCTCGATCTCCTTGTCGTTGCGCGGCGCCAGGCGGCCCTGCATGTCGCCGCCCATGCAGCGGATGGCCGCCGCCGCGATCACGCCCTCCGGCGCGCCGCCGATCCCCATCAGGACATCGACGCCCGTCTCGGGAAAGCAGGTGGCGATGGCCGCGCTGACGTCGCCGTCGCCGATCAGCTTGATCCGGGCCCCGGTGGCACGGACTTCCGCGACCAGCTTCTCGTGCCGCGGCCGATTGAGGATGATCACCGTCAGGTCATCTACGTAGACACCCTTGCGGTCGGCGATGGCGCGCAGGTTCTGCGAGGGGCTCTTGTTCAAGTCGATCGCTCCCTTCGCCGACGGCCCGACGGCGATCTTGTCCATGTACGTGTCGGGCGCGTTCAGCAGATTGCCCTTGTCCGACATGGCGATGACGCTGAGCGCGTTCGGTCCGCCGGTCGCGGTGATGGTGGTGCCCTCGAGCGGGTCGAGGGCGATGTCGACCTCCGGATCGGCGGAGTCGCCCTTTCCCACCTTCTCGCCGATGTACAGCATGGGAGCCTCGTCCCGCTCGCCCTCGCCGATCACGATGGTGCCTCGGATGTTGAGCTCGTTGAACGCCTTGCGCATCGCGTCCACGGCGGCCTGATCGGCGAGCTTCTCGTCGCCGCGGCCCATCACCCGAGCCGACGCCATCGCCGCGGCCTCCGTGAGGCGCACGGCCTCGAGCCCGATGTTCCTATCCATTCCTGTAGCCCTCCAGTTTCGACAGGAGCCAGTCCGGGGCGCGGGTCGGCTTCAGCTCCGGCCCCACGCAGACGTGGACGGTGTGTCCCAGCGTGATCACGGCCTCATCCTGCTGGCGGTGCACCTTGTAGTCGAAGCGGATCTTCACCCTCGTGTGCGTCTCCGACAGGTGGATCTCGAGCACGTCGTCGTACTTCGCCGACTTCACGTACTGCACCGACGCCTCGAGGACCGGAAGGAGGATGCCGCGGCGCTCCACCTCGCCGTACGAGAGGCCGAGACCGCGGATGAAATGGCCGCGCGCTCCCTCGAAGAAGCGCAGGTAGTTGGCGTAGTAGACGACGCCCATCTGATCGGTGTCACCGTAGATGACGCGCACGCGGTAGGGTTCCACGTCGCGTCGTCTATCACTGGCCGACGCGATACGCGACCAGCTGCAGCCGCGTTTGTTCCTGCTGCCGACCGTGCGCGTCGACGGTGCTGGTGACGAGCAGCACCAGACCCACCTTCGGCGCGTAGGTCCATTCCGTGACGAACTTTCCCCCTTTCGCCAGCGGCTGCTCGTTGCGCACCAGCGCACATCGGGTGAAGGTCCCCGCCTCGGTGACGGTGCTCGCGTCCATGCTGACCACCTCGAACCGCTGAACCACCAGGTTCTCGACGGCGCTCCATTTCGCGCCGGTGGCGAGCGGCGTCCGAAGCAGGTAGCGGTCGGCGTCGCGGACACCGTCGCTCTCGTAGCGGAGACGCCCGCGGTGATCGTCGATGAACCAGGCGCCGTCGCGGCCGACGATCTGGATGGTCTCCCGCCGGTTGGATCCGTGGAAGGCGTAGGTCCAGGAGTTTCCGACGGCGAGCGGGTAATAGCGGGTGGCGTCCTCGCCGGATCCGGTAGAGGCCGGCGCTGCCTGCGGACCGGCCTTGCATGCGCAAAGAACGAGCGCGACCAGCGCGAATTTTCTCACGGGCGAGCCCGCCTGCGCTGCGAGAGCCGGGCGGCGTCCTCCTTCTTCCTCCGGACCAGGTCATCGTAGGCGCCTCGCGCCGCCCGGCGCGTCTCCTCGTCGGGCGCGCCGCTCTCCAGCGTGAAAAGGAAGGCCTCCGCCTCCGCGCCGCCGAGGCTGGCGATGGCGTACAGGATGGGACCGACGTCCTCGGCATGGCGGTGGCGCGTCATCTCGATGAGGGGCGTCACCGCACGCCGGTCGCCGATCGCGATCAGGGCGCCGGCGGCCCGGCGAGCCACTTCCGGATTCGCGTCCTGTAGCCGGGCGATGAGCTGCGGCACCGCGGCGGGGCTCCGGCGGTCGGCGAGCACGCGAATGGCATAGTCGCGGACCCGCGCGTCGGCCGAGGAAAGATCCTTGAGCAGCGCGTCATCCGTCTTGCCCCGGGCGTCGAGCTGTGCCGCGAGACCGGTGACGGCGTCGCGCAGCGCCCCCTCCACCGCCGCGCTGAAGGCCGCGTGCCGGGCTCCCGGATCGAGGCTGTCGTCCGCGTTGGTGGGCACCCGGGCTCCACCCTCGGCCACCAACCGCTCGACGTCTCCTTGCGCTCCGGTCGACGTCATCTCCAACGTGACGGCCACGTCGGCGACCTCGTGCTCGACGAAGGGCTTTGCGGGATCGTAAGCGGCGGGAGGAGCGAGCGTCCTCTGCGCCCGGTCGATGTCCAGCTGGATGCGCAGCGTCCCTCCGTCGCGGACGGCGAAGCGCCCGGTTCCCTCGAGCGCTGAGCGCAGCTGCTGGCGGAGCGTTTCCGAGGACTCGGCAATCTCCGGCTTCCCGGCAAGCGCCGCCTCGCTGATCGCCAGCGTGCCGATCGCGAGGGCGCGCCCCGACGACGACGGCTTGCAGGCAGTAGCCGCGATGGCGAGCGCAGCCAGGCTTTTCGCGCGATGCATCGGCCGGGTCTCCGCTCCGATGCTAAGGGCGCGCGCCCTCGCGGTCAAAAAGGGTCCGGCTTCTGGGGGTCGGACGCCGGGGTCTGCTCCGCCTCGCCCTCGTGCCGTTCATCCGCCGGCGCCTCCTCGCGGCGTTCGTCGCCCGCACGCTCCTCGGCCCGCTCCTCCACGGAAGCTTCCTCGCGGAGCGGTGTGGTCGATGAGACCACAGTCGGTCCGGGCGGCGGAGCGAAGCGCAGCGTGCCCGCAGGCTGTCCCCAGGCTTGCTCGGCGGCGTTGGTCGCGCGCGGGCGATCCTCGCGTCCGCGGCGGCGGCGCGCTTCGCGCGGCTCTTCTCCCTCGGCGGCCTGGACGACAGGTTCCGGCGGGACAACCTCGGGAGCAGTCTGCGCCTCCACCGTGGGCGCTGGCTCGGCGGCGGGCGTCGCTTCCACCGAGATCTCGTGCGCTTCCGACGCAGCTGCCGCCGGCTCCTCGTGGACCCGGTCCTCGCGCTCGCGGCGGCCGGCGCGCTCTTCCCGCTGGCGCGAAAGGCCGGCGAAGAAGGCCTCGTCGAGATCCGGCACCTCGACGGTCTGGACCGTCACGCCCACCCGGCAGGCGATCATCTCCTCCGGGAAGGCTTCGCCGACGTACAGCGCGACCGGCGCCTGCGCTGCCGCGCTCGCCTCGCTCCGGGCGTCGCGTCCCGCGTCTCCCGGAGCGAGCACGAGCCCCATCTGCGCGGAGTAGTGCGCCAGGTCCTTGCGCAGCTCCTGCACGTCGGCGCGTCCGATCTCCCTTCCGCCGCGCACGAGCTTCACCGCCACGCGCAGGTCGGACACGCCGCGCCGCTGCCGGGCCAGATAGAGCGGTCCTTCCTTGCTGCGCTTGGCGACCCGCACGTCGCGCATCCCCATCTTCTCCAGCAGCGCCGCGCAGAGGTTCTCGAACGCGCCCGTGTCCAGCTCCGCGACCCGGCGCCGCAGCGCGCGAACCACGGCGCGGCGAACTTCCGCGCCGAGCTGCGCCGCCCCCATCGGCCTTGCGCCCCCGTGCGGCGCCCGCACCTCCTCCAGCAGCGCGGAAGCGGGCGGAAACTCGACCAGGGTCACGCGGTCGCCGTCGACGATGAACGCGGGCTTGCGCCCCGCCTCGGTCCGTCGGCGGTTGTCCTCGAGCAGCGCGGCGACGAGCGAAGGAAGATCGCGCACCAGCGCGTCGGAGAGCAGCTCCCTGCGCAGCAAGTCGGCCGCGAGCTCCGCCAGCGCCGAGCCGCTCTGGCGCTGCGCCAATGCCTCGAACACCACCTCGGCCGGCGGAGGAAACCGCCGCTGTCCCTTGCGGCCCTGATCCTGCCGCCGGCGCTCCGCTTCCACTTCCTCGTAGCCTTCTTCGTGCTCCGCCTGCAGCTCGGCGAGCCTGCGCCGCGCTTGGGCGTGAATGGCGCGAGGCTCGCGCTCGCGGGGCCGATAGAGCGCCTCGCCAGTCTCCGCCGGCTGCATCGGCGGCGGCACCGGCTCGACCTGCGCCTCCTGCGGCACGGACCACTCGATCAGCGCGAACGTGCCTTCAGGCAGGACGGCGACGACCTTGCGGTCGTCCTCGCGCTTCGCCATCGCCGCGAGCCGCTGTCCCATGGTGATCTCGGGATCCTGGCCCACGTGCGAGAGCAGGTTGTCGCGCAGGGCGACATCCGCGATTTCCTTGTAGTGGAGAGGCTTGCCGGTGCGGCGCAGGACCTCTACGGCCGCTTCGGTGAACGTCATGTGACACTCCGCGGGAGTGCGGTCGGGACCAGGTGGAGGCTACCCTTCCGCCGCTCCGAAAAAGTTCAATTAGCCTATTGAGTTGCATTGGTGGTGTCAACGAACTTAGCCTGCTTGGGTGATCCGGATTCGCCCCGGGCGCTCCTGGCGCCTCAACCCCGCGTACCTGGGCGAGCTGCGATCGCTCAGCGCCGCGCGCGCCAAGGCGTTCACCGGTGCGGAGATCGTCGACGTCCTGGGCATCGAGGTGGACGGCGTGGAGATCGCCGCCGGAGTCGGCGAGGCGCGCGTCCTGCAGGCCGTCGACGAGCTGGCACAGGCGCTGATCCGGATCGGCGAAGGGCAACCGGCGGCGCAGGCCACCATCGGGCCCGGACCGACGGAGCTGGTGCTGGAAGCGCGGGGCCACGACCTGCTGCTCACGCTCGTGACGCTGGCGCCGCCCGCGCGCATCCTCGCCTCCGGTCTGCTCGTCGACGCGCACAAGATGCGCACCGCAACGTTGCACGCCGCGCGCGGGCTGCTCCTCGATCTGCTCGCGATCAGTCCCGCGCTCTCGCGCGCGCGGCTGGCGCGAAGGTTGGGCGCGGAGTGCGCGCAGCTCGCGCGGCGCGCACAACCGCCGCCGCGGACCTGGCCGTCGCGGCCGGCGGAGCCGCAGACGCTGCTCAGCCATGTCCACCGCAAGCCGGAGAAGCTTTCCGTCCAGCTGCCGCCCGAGACCATGTCGCGCATGCGCTGCGCCACGGAGGTCCCGTTCGCGCCGCTGGCAGCTCACGTCGGCCGCGGATCGGTCACGCTCCTGCGCAGCGGAGCGCCGGGCCTCACCTGGGAAGGACCGGTGTTCCTGTTCCTGCGGAATCTACTGGGGGACACCGAACGGCTGGTCGAGGCGTGGGAAGGCGGCGAGCCCGCGTTCACCCTCCCCCTCGGCACGCATGAGCTTCGCTGGGACCTCACCTGCGACGAGGTGCGCGCGCAGGGCTGGAGGAAGCCGCTCAAGCTGCCGCCGCTGCGCTTCGCCAAGGTGGCCGCCGGAGCGGCGGAGCTGTACGCAGACGAGACCCTGCGCGCCGGCACCGACGAGCTCGCGGCGGACCTGCGCGACCGCGCCCAGGCGTTGTTGCGGCATTCCGCGGATCTGGAGAGCGGCGACCTGCGCCGTGCGCCCGCCGCAGTGATCGCGCCCCCTGCGCGCGAGGGGCGAGAGAAGAAACCGCCGCTCGCCCGCGGCCGGATCCGGCGCCTGGTGTATCGGGAGGTGTGGCGGAGGTCGCTCACCGGCGCTGCGCGCATGATGGCGCTCGATCAGGGACCCCTCGTCGTCGAGGGCGAGGGAGAGCTGGTCGGCATCGATCCGGCGGCGGGGAAGGAGCTCTGGCGGGTGCACGCCGCCAGCGGCGCTGTCCACCGCGGATCCGAGCTGTTCTATGCCGAGCCCGGCGACGCGCTGGTCCGGCTCGACGCCGAGTCCGGCGAGGTCCGCTGGAAGCGCCGCCTGCGCGGAGCGGCCCAGCCGGCGCGACTGTGGACGCTTCCCGAAGGAGTGCTCCGCGCGCTGCCCGGCGAAGGCATCGCGATGGTCGCGGACTCCGGCGCGCTGGCGTTCCGCACCCGGCTGCCCGGCGGCGCACCCGAGCATGTCGCGGTCGCGTCCGGAGTGGTGATCGCGGCCCTGTCTTCCGGGTCGCTTGCCGGCATCGATCCGGAGGGCGGAATCCTCTGGAAACGGCGGCTCCGCGCGAACCCCGTCATCTCCTGTGGACCGCAGGCCCTCGTGCTCGACGGCGGAATGCTCTGTTGCATCGAGCCGGAGAGCGGCAAGACGCTATGGGAGCGCGAGCTTGCAGCAGCCGCGGAAGAGGCGACGGTCCACGAGGGCGCCATCGCCGTCCTGGGCGGAGGCGCCGTCTGCACGTTCTCCACGCGCGACGGAGAGCCGCGCCAGCGTGCCGACGTTCGCTGGGCGCGGCGGCTCCTCGCCGAGGACGACGGCGCGCTGATTGCGCTCGGTCCGGGCGGCGCGGCAATGCGCCTGGACGGCCGCAAGCGCTGGTCGATCGCAGCAGAAGGAAATGCGGAGCCGGCAGCCGTTCTCCGTCGCGGCATCCTGCTGCTGCAGCGTGGCGCCAGCGAGCTCTACGACGTTTCCGACGGGATCCTCGTCGCCGAGCTGCCCGCCGCGAAGCACGCATCGCTGGCGAGCGACCTTTCCTGCGCGCTGCTCGAGGAGGACGCGGTCAGCTTGCACCGCCTGGCCACGCATCTCAGCGTGGTCTAGAACGCATCTCGCTCTGTCACCACTTGACCGGTGAGAGGTCCTGCTCGACGTACTCGTCGAAGGTGACGCGGCGCTGCTGGTGGAGGAGGGGTACCCGCACGTCGCGCGAATACGACAGCCAGATGTGCACGAGTGCCGGGACCTGCGTGCGCTCGATGCGGAGATCGTCCTCCTCGACGTCGATGCGCATCTCGGTGATCACGCGGCCGTGGTCCTCCACCTTCTGGTCGAACAGATGGTGCAGCTCCCTGAAGACATACTCGCGGACGTACTTGTCCTCGGGCTGGCGGTAGGCGAGGTTCGCCGCTTCCTTGAGGACGCGCTTGACCTCGAAGTTTTCCCAATACGCCTCGCCGTAGGTTGCGAGCCAGAGCACGGCCGCAACGGCGCCGACGAACACCATCACGGTGATCAGCGTGATCCCGCGGTCTCTACGGCTCCGCACGACGCCAGTCTACGCGAGGGGGCAGGAGCGGCTACTTTACGCCGCGGAACATCCGGTCGAAGCGGATCCCCACCCTGCCGCCGAAGGAGATCCAGATCACGCTCGCGCGCCCTTTGATGTAGCTGAAGGGGATCTGGCCGATCCCTCCCTCTACCCGGCTGTCGGCGGAGTTGTCCCGGTTGTCGCCCATCATGAAGACGCGGCCTTCCTCCACCACGAACGAGCCCGAGCGCTGGAACAGCGGGTCCTTGCGGAGGAGGATGGGATGCTGGTGGCCCGCGAGATCCTCCACGTACATGCGCGCGACGACGTCGATGTCGGCGTCTGTGTACTCGGAATGGTCCTTGTAGGTGTAGTCGCCGGCCTCGACGCGCTTCTGCTCGACGCCGTTCACGTAGAGGACGTTCTCGCGGATGTCGATATGGTCGCCGGGCAGGCCGACCACGCGCTTCACGTAGTCGACGTCCGGGTGCTGCGGATTGATGAACACCACCACGTCGCCGCGCTGCGGTGGCCGCTCCCAGAGCTTGTGGACGTGGCCGGGATCGGTGAAGGGGATCCGCAGCCCGTAGCTCATCTTGTTGACGAAGATGAAGTCGCCGACGAGCAGCGTCGGGATCATCGAGCCGGAGGGGATGTGGAACGGCTCGAAGACGAACGCGCGCAGGAGCAACGCGACCAGGATGGCGCCGCCGATCGACTCGGTGTACTCGCGCACCGCACCCTTGCGCGCGAACGAAAGGTGCTTGTCGAGCTGGGCGTCGAGCGCGTGGCGCGCCTGCACCGCCGGCATCCCGTGCGGCTGTTCCAGGGCTTCGTCGACGGCGGCGATGGCCGACTCCACCTCGGCAACGGCAGGCTCGGAGATCTTCGTCCGGTTGCGCCGCAAGAGGCGGGCGGCGCTGCGGCGCAACGACTTTGCCTCGTTGCGCGCGCGGCTGCGCACGCCCCAGGGCGTGGCCGACCCGATGGTAGAGAGCAGGAAGACGGCGAGGAAGACGCAGAGCGAACCGAGGAGAAAGTCCTGCCGCCGGAGGAGGTGCTGGGCAACCACCGCGATGGCCACCGTCCCGCCGAGGATCCCGGCCAGCTTGCCGTAGCCGGCGCTGGCGTAGAACGCGCGGGAGCCGCGGTCAGCGGCGGAGACCAGCTCCGCCTCCCGCTTCGCCTGGGCTGCGTTTCGCGTCTCCGATACCGCCGTCATTCCTCCACCCGGAGCACGGCGAGGAACGCCTCCTGCGGGATCTCGATCTGTCCCACCGCCTTCATGCGCTTCTTGCCTTCCTTCTGCTTCTCGAGGAGCTTGCGCTTGCGCGAGATGTCGCCGCCGTAGCACTTGGCGAGGACGTTCTTGCGCAGCGCCTTCTGGGTCTCGCGGGCGATCACCCGGGAGCCGATGGCGGCCTGGATGGCCACCTCGTACATCTGCCTCGGGATCTCTTCCTTCAGCTTCTCGCAGATGGAACGGCCGCGCTGGTAGGAGCGCTCGCGGTGGACGATGGTCGAGAGCGCGTCCACCGGCTCGCCGTTGATGAGGATGTCCAGCTTCACCAGATCCGCCTCCTGGTACCCGCGCGGCTCATAGTCGAGCGACGCATAGCCCCGGGAGATGCTCTTCAGCTTGTCGAAGAAGTCGAACACCACTTCGGCAAGAGGGATCTCGTAGGTGATCTGCACGCGTTTGGTACCGATGTACTTGATGTCCTTCTGCGTCCCCCGGCGATCCTGGCACAGTTGCAGCACCGGCCCGACGTACTCGTTCGGAACATAGATGTGCGCGAGCAGCATCGGTTCCATCAACTTCTCGATCTCGCCTTCTCCGGGAAGCTTCGCCGGGTTGTCCACCGAGAGCTCGCTGCCGTCCTTCTTCACCACCTTGTAGACCACGGACGGCGCGGTGGTGATCAAATTCAGGTTGTACTCACGCTCCAGGCGCTCCTGAACGATCTCCATGTGCAGGAGCCCGAGGTATCCACACCGGAATCCGAATCCGAGGGCCTGGGAAGTTTCCGGCTCATAGGTGAAGGCGGAGTCGTTGAGGCGCAGCTTCTCCAGCGCGTCGCGGGTATTCTCGTAATCCGCCGAATCAACGGGGAAAATCCCCGAGAACACCATCGGCTTGATCTCCTTGAATCCGGGCAGCGCACTCGTGGTCGGCCGCTGCGCGTCGGTGAGCGTATCTCCGACCTTCGCGTCCTGGATGACCTTCACGTTGGCGACGACGAAGCCGACCTCGCCCGCGATCAGATCGCCCTTTTCCCGCGCCTTGGGCGCGAACACCCCGACCTCGCTCACCTCGTACTCGCGGCGGTTGGACATGAAGATGATCTTCTGCCGGGGCCGCACCGTGCCTTCGACGATGCGCACCAGCATGATCACCCCGCGGTACGAGTCGTACCAGCTGTCGAAGATCAACGCCTTGAGCGGCGCCTCGGGGTCGCCGGCTGGCGGCGGCACGGTGTGGATGATCTCCTCCAGGAGCTCCTCGATCCCGACGCCTTCCTTGGCGCTGGTGGGAACCGCCTTGCTGGCGTCGAGGCCGATCACCTCCTCGATCTCCTTGCGCGTGCCTTCCACGTCTGCGCTGGGGAGGTCGATCTTGTTGATCACCGGAACGACCGCGAGGTCGTGCTCGAGCGCGAGGTAGACGTTGGCGAGCGTCTGCGCCTCCACGCCTTGCGAGGCGTCGACGACCAGCACGGCGCCTTCGCAAGCAGAGAGGCTTCTGGAGACCTCGTAGGCGAAGTCGACGTGGCCGGGAGTGTCGATCAGGTTGAGGACGTAGTCCTTGCCGTCGCGCCTGCTGCGCCAGTTCATCCGCACGGACTGCGCCTTGATGGTGATTCCCCGTTCCCGCTCCAGCTCCATGTTGTCGAGGAACTGGTCCTGCGCCTCGCGCTCGCTGACGGTCCCGGTCTTCTCCAGCAGCCGGTCCGACAGCGTCGATTTGCCGTGATCGATGTGCGCGATGATCGAGAAGTTGCGCAGGTGCTGGTTCTGCTCAGGCATCGTCCCCTTACCGGGAGCGCGGGGGATAACACGAAACAGCTCGCCAAGCGACGGGTTCCCGAGTGGCCCGTGCGAGCTTCCAGTATGGCCAAGGCGCCTCTATAGACCGAGCTCGCGGCGGAACCAGGCGACCGTCGGCTTCAATCCTTCTTCCAGGCCGATCTTCGGCTCCCAGCCGAGCAGCGTGCGCGCCCGCGTGATGTCCGGGCGGCGCTGCTTCGGGTCGTTCTCGGGGAGCGGTCGGACCGAGCGGATGCGGCCGCCCTTCCCTACCACCCTGCGCGTCGTCTCGGCCAACTCGATCAGCGTCATCTCATGGGGATTGCCGAGGTTGACCGGCCGCGCGTCACCCCGCTCCAGCAGCGCGAGGAGTCCCGCCACCAGATCGTCGACGTAGCAGAAGCTGCGGGTCTGCGTCCCGTCGCCGAAGACGGTGAAGTCCTCGCCCCGCAGCGCCTGGCTGACGAAGGCTGGCACGACCCGGCCGTCGTCGCTGCGCATGCGCGGGCCATAGGTGTTGAAGATGCGCGCAAGCCGCACGGGCAGCCCGTGCACGCGCGCGTACGACGTGATCAGGGCCTCGGCGAAACGCTTCGCTTCGTCGTAGCAGGCGCGCGGTCCCACCGGGTTGACGTTCCCGAAGTAGTCCTCTCGCTGCGGATGCTCGAGGGGGTCGCCGTACACTTCGGAGGTGCTGGCGTGCACCAGCGTGGCGTCCGTGCGGCGCGCAAGCTCGAGCGCGTTGCGCGTGCCGCGCGATCCGACGTCCAGCGTCTCCAGCGGCAGGCGCGCGTAGTCGAGGGGCGAGGCCGGGGAGGCAAGATTGAAGACGGTGGCCGCAGCGCCCTGCAGCGGAATCGGCTCGCACACGTCGTGGTCGAGGAAGGTGAATCGGGGTTGTCCGCGGTGACGCTCGGCACTGTCCCGCCGCCCGGTGAGCAGGTTGTCGACGGCGACGACCTCGTCGCCGCGCGCGAGGAGGCGATCGACGAGGTGGCTGCCGATGAACCCCGCCCCTCCCAGCACGATCGAGCGCACTACTTCACCCTTCCGTACCAGTCCTCGAGGCGGACGACGTCGTCGAGCTCCGGCGTGGAGGCCTCGAGGATGTCGCAGTCCGTCTGCGCAACCATCCGGTGCCGCAAGAGCGGAGTGACGTGGAACGAGTCTCCCGGCCCGAGGACCCGCTCCTCCAGCTCCTTGCCCTCTTCGCCGGTCTGCAGCTTCATCGTCCCGGAGAGCACGTGGATGGTCTCGTCCTTGCGCAGGTGGTACTGCAGGCTGAGCGCGTGCCCTTTGTCGATGTGGAGGATCTTTCCCACGTAGCGATCGGTATGCGCCCAGATGAGCTCGTACCCCCAGGGCTTCTCCACGCGGACCGGTTGGATGGAGGGCATGATCAGCGCGCCGGCATCACGGCTGCGGCAATGCGCAGCTCGCGCTCGACGTCCTTGCGGAAACGGTTTGCGGCTTCCTTGTCGTGGAAGGCCCCGACACGCACGCGGTACCAGGTGCCCTTCGACCCGAGGTTCGCCTCCACCACGTAAGGCTTCAGCCCGGCGCTTCGGGCGCGGCCCTCGAGGCGGGCGGCTTCCGTGCGCTCCTGCGAGGCGCCGATCTGGACGGTGTACTCGCCGAGGTCGTTCGGCGGCGGCGTCAACGTCACCGGCACAGGCGCAACCTGCGCTGCGCGCGGCGGCGGCCCCACGACGGTGGCGACCCGTGCCGGGGCGGGAACGACGGTCGTTTCGGCGGCCTTCGGCGGGTGCAGCGCCGCCGGCGTCTGCTTTCGCGCCTGGGCGTCGAGCGCGGCGAGATCGCCGGAGATCTGGACCCCGACGTCGCTCGTGGCCGCCCTCTTCCCGATCAGCATGCCGAGAGAAAAGACGGCGGAGACGAGCAACAGCGCGCAGACCGTCAGCGCCACGAGCTGGCGCCCGTCGAGCGAGAGATCCAGTCTCTGTCGCAGCCGCTGCGCGTCCCGCATCCGTCGCGGGTGTACCAGAGGGCGGCCGGTCGCCGCTACTCTTCGTCCGTGGCGGGCGCGTCCATCCGATCCGGAGCGGAAACCCCGAGCACCGCCAGCGCGTTGGCCAGCGTCTGCTTCACCGCCCAGACGAGAAAGAGGCGCGCGGACGTCTTGCGGGCGTCGTCGGAGATCACCCGCTCGGTCTTCTTGTACTTCGTGTAATAGCCGTGGAACTGCGCGATCGTCTCCTGGAGATAGAAGACGACCTTGTGCGGCTCGAGCGCGGCTGCTGCGTGCGCGATGAGCTCGGGAAACTGAAGGATGCGCTTGATCAGGTCGATCTCTTCCGGAAGCTGCAGCGCCGGCAGGGCGCCCGCGTCCCAGCGAGGCTCCACGCCCTTCTCCTCCTTCGCCCTGCGGAGGATCGCGGCGCAGCGCGCGTGGCCATACTGGACGTAGAAGACGGGATTCGTGTTGTCCCGCTTCTGCGCAAGCCCGAGGTCGAAGTCGAGCGCCATGTCGCCGCGGCGCAGCAGGAAGAAGACGCGCGTGGCATCCGCGCCAGCGGTCTCCAGGAGCTCGCGCAGGGTGACGAAGTTCGCCGCCCGCTTGCTCATCCGGTACGGCTGGCCGTCCTTCATCAGATTGACGAGCTGGAAGAGGATGACCTCGAGCTCGCCGCCCATCGCGGCCACCGCCGCCTTCATCCGGGGAATGTACCCGGCGTGGTCTGCGCCCCACACGTCGATCAGCCGGCGGTAACCGCGGGAGAGCTTGTCGAAGTGGTAGGCGACGTCCGCCGCAAAGTAAGTCGGCTCGCCGCCGGTCTTGAACAGAGGCCGGTCGCGGTCGTCGCCGAAACGCGTCGTCTTCACCACCTTGAGCGGCTGCGCGACGTACTCCTCCTCGTCGATGTCGACGCCTTTGGGTGGCGGCAGCACTTCCATGGCCGTCAGCCCTTTCTCGTCGAGCACCCGGATGGCGGCGGCGAGGCGATTCTCGTCGTGCAGGACTTTCTCGCTGAAGAAGTTGTGGAAGCGGATCCCGAAGAGCGCGAGGTCCGGCTTGATCATGAGATCCAGGACGTAAGCGGTGGCGAACCGGCGCAGCGGCTCACGGATCTCTTCGAACGGACGCGAAGGATCGCCCTCCGACTCCAGCCAGGCCAGGGCTATCTCCTTGATGTACTCCCCCTGGTAGTCCTCTGGATCGAGCGGAACGCGCCGGACGTCTGGACGCAGCTCGGTGGCGCGCGCGAGGACCGCGTGGGCGAGCCGCCACGCCTGGCCGCCGGCGTCGTTGATGTAGAACTCGCGAAACACTTCGTATCCCGCCCATTCGAGGAGATTGGCGACGACGTCGCCGATCACCGCCCCGCGGCCGTGGCCGACGTGCATGGGTCCGGTGGGATTGGCGCTGACGAACTCCACCATCGTCCGCAGGCCGCCGCCGGAATCGCTGCGGCCGAAGCGTTCGCGCTCCGCCCAGACGGTGCGCAGCGCCTTGTGCCAGACGTCGGCTGCGAGCCGGAGGTTGAGGAATCCCGGCCCTGCGATCTCGGGCTTTCCGGCGAGCAGTCCTTCGGGGTCTTCCAGGCGGTCCACGATGGCCTGCGCCAGCGCCCGCGGATTCGGTCTCTGTGCGCCGGTGGCCTGGGCATGTTGCTTGGCGAGCGCCATCGCCGAATTGGCGGCGAAGTCGCCGTGCGCGACCTGCTTCGGCGCATCGAGCTGGACGGGATATTCCCCCGGAGGCAGGAGACCATCTTTCACGCATTTCTGCAGCGCGGCCTGGACCAGCGCGGCGACCTGCTCCTTCACCATGCCGATCCCTTGGAATACTCCGCGTCGAACGACGGCCGCAGCCGGTCCCAGCTCGCGTGCAGGTGCTCGATCATCACCTTGGTGTCGCCGAGGACGGGCATGAAGTTCGTGTCGCCGGTCCAGCGCGGGACGACATGCCAGTGCACGTGCCCGGCGATGCCGGCTCCGGCAGCGGATCCCAGGTTCATCCCCAGGTTGTAGCCCTGCGCACGGTAGGCCTGCCCGACGAGTCGCATGGCGACCCGCACCATCTCGGCAAGCTCCTCATGCTCCTCGCGGGGAAGGGAGACGAGGTCCCCGCTATGGCTGCGCGGCACCACCATCAGGTGGCCGTTGTTGTACGGGTACCGGTTGAGGATGGCGAACGTATGCGGCGTGCGCCCGAGGATGAGGTTCTCGCGGTCGTTCTTGGCGCGCGGCAAGTCGCAGAAGATGCATCCGTTCTGAGCCCCTGCCTTCGCGATCAGCTCCATCCGCCACGGCGCCCAGAGCTGCTCCATCACCTCACCAGATTCGGCGCCAGGAACATCAGTCCTCCCTGGGGAACGGCGGACCGCACGCCTTCGCTCGCGCCCTGGAACGCGCCGCGCATCAGATCCCGGAGCGAAAGCTCGTGCTCGCGCGGCGGATACTGCACCTTCGGTTCGCCGCTCTGGCCCGCGAGGCCCCAGGCCGCCGCGATGGCATCGTCGAGACCGCCCAGCTCGTCGACGAGCTTCAACTCCTTTGCGCGCTTGCCGGTGTAGATGCGGCCCTCGGCGATCTCGCGGACGCGCGCCTCCGGCAAGCCGCGGCCCTGCGCGACCGCCTGCACGAACTGGGCGTAGACATCGTCGGAGATGCTCTGGATCTCTTCGCGATCGGTCTCGTGGATGGGCCGGAAGGGCGAGAGCGTGTCCTTGTACTTGCCGCTCTTCAGGGTGGTCTCCTCCACCTTGGCCCATTCCAAAAGGCCGCGAACGTTGAAATGCATGAAGATCACGCCGATGGAGCCCGTGAGCGTTCCGGGCTCGGCGAAGATCCGGTCAGCCGGCGCGGAGATGTAATAGCCGCCCGACGCCGCCAGCCCTGCCATCGAAACCACCACCTTCTTCCTCGCCTTGATCCGCTTGATCGCGTCGTGGATCTCCTGCGAAGGGGCGACGGCGCCTCCGGGCGAGTCGACGCGCAGCACGATCGCTTTCACGTCGTCGTCCTTCTCGTACTTCTTCAGCAGCTTGACGACCTTGTCGGAGTCGACGCCGGCGGGGGCGGCGTCGCCGATGGTGCCCTTCGCTTCGACGATGCCGATCCGGGCGCCCACGGTGGTCTCGGTCTCCAGGCTGACGCCGGTGGCGGTGCCCTTCACCGCGGAGTAGGCGAGCAGCATGAACCCGAACAGGACCAGGAACAGGCCCCCGAAGATGACGCCGAGCACGACCGCCGCGCGCTTGTCCAACTGGGACGCTCCTTCGAGAACAGAGGCCGCTTGCTACCACTCGAATCGTGCGGGTACAAGCGCTGCGGTGTCCTTCCGGGGCATGCTGACGGCGCTGGTCAAGCGTGTGCCGAAGGCGCGCGGAGCGGTGTTCTGCGATCACGAAGGCGAATCCGTGGAGCTGGTGATCCACGACGACACTCTCTCCGAATACGAGCTGAAGGTGGCCGGTGCGCAGCTCGCGGCGGTCTGGCTGGCCTTGCAAGAAAGCGCACGCGACTGTGGCGCCGGCGCGCTGCTCGAGCTTCAGGTCGGCTGCGGCGCGGGAAGCCTGCTCTGCCGGGCGCTCCCCGAGGGGTACTACGTGGTGCTGCTCGTCGGCGAGGGCGGGTCCGGCGCATCGGCGGCGTTCGCGCTGCGATCCGTGGCCACCCAGATCGCGTCGGAGCTGTAGCGGTCTACAGGGCGCTGGCGCCCCGGCGGGCGTACCGCACGAGCGCGCGAAGATCAGGATGATCGCGGTCGAGCTCGAGCCCGCCGCGGTGTTGGCCCGGGCCGCTTACGATTCCTCCCCAACGCGATCGATCCTCGACCTCGACGCCGTCGGGATTGAGCAGCAGCGGCTCGCGGGGATCGAGGTCCTGCGCGGACTTCAGATACCGGAGCGCCGCTTTCTCCGCTCCCTCTCCGTTCACAGCCAGGACGGCGATGCCCGCGAAGTTCAGGGCCGCAATCCGCTTGTCGAACACGGGCCGTGTCGGCACCGCGGCGATCACCACGGCCACGCGGGGTCTGGCGATCTCGGCCGGCCGCCACAGCCATGCCAATCCGTCGCCGACGCGCACGGGCGACGGTCGCGTGATCGAGGCGCGGGAAAGACCGGGCCTCGGGCTGCGGGTGATGCGCGACGGCGTGCCGCGGCCGATGCGCAACTCCCAGACGTCAGTCGTATCGTCCGAGAGCCGCCATCCGAAGAGGAGCCGTTCGCTGGCGTGGTCCCAGACGAGACCTCCTTCGGCGAGTGCCCCCGAGGGAGGAACCGCGAGCGGCTGGGCGCGCAGCGAGGGAAAATCGAGCAGCGAGAAGATGTCCTGGCCGTTCGATTCGACGGCGACCGCCAGCCGGTGGCCATCTTCGCTGACGGCGAACGCCTCGACGTTCTGCGCCGGCGCGTGGATGGTCCTGCGGGCTCGTCCCAGGACGACCACCGCGTCGACACCCATCGTCGCCCGATCGGCATCCGTCAGCACGTACACCGTCCGTCCGTCCGGCGAGAACCGCGGCTGGCGGAATCGGGCCGGCTTTTCGGACGAGACCAGGACGTCGCCGCGCGCGGAGGCGATGTCGACGATCACCACCGCCTCCGACGCCTTGCGATGGACGAGTGCGAGGATCGCGCGGCCGTCGGGAGAAGGCGGTCCGACCGCGAACAGACCCGAGAGAGCTTCCGCGAGCGGAAGCGACCCTGCGGCAGGCTGCGTCCCGGATGCAGGCGGCGGCGGCGCTACTTCGGAGGATTTCTTCGAATCGACGGCGAACATACGCAGCGACACGGTGGCGCCGTTCTGGACCGCGTAGAAGAGCTTCTTCCCGTCGCGCGAGAAGCCGCCCAGGAGCTGATCTCCGGGATCGGGATCGACGGGGATCGGTGGCGCACCCTCTTCCTCGAAGAGGATCAGCCGCCGGCGTCCGTCTCGCAGCGCCACCACGACCAACCTTCCCGGCTCGGAAGGCAGGTAACGGACTTCGACGACGCCCTCCGGCTCGTCCGTGAGCTGGGTCGGATAGCTGCCTTCGAGCTCGACGGTGGCGGCCTGGCGGGCGCCGAACAGCGTGGTGAGGAACGCGACGCGGGTCGTATCAGGCGAAGGCGCGGGCGCCCAGGCGGCCGCCGCCGATTCGAGGTGCCGCAATCGCGCCTGCAGGTCTTCGGCGGGCGCGGCGAGCAACAATGCGGCAAGGAACATTGAATTCCGGCCTCCTTCGGCCGTTCTACTCAACGGCGTGGCCGAAGGCGAACGCCGCGCGTCGCTGATGCTGCTCTCTTGACGCGCGGAGGGCCCGCCCGCAAAAGGAGTGCGCATGCGCCGACTTTTCCTCGCAATCCTGCTTGCCGCCGGGTGCATCCACGGCTCGCCGGCATCCCAGCGCGATTCGGGCGCGATGCGCGCCATCGTCCAGCAGGAGCGCTGGGCGCAGGACGCGCTGGCCCGCCGGCCGAACCGCGCCGACCTCCAGGCAATCCGATCGAGCGACTACGCGGCGGTGGGCCGTGGCCGGGGTGAGCTGAAGCGGCTGCTGCAAGGCATCGATCGCGGCACCTGGATCCGCAACACGGCAGCCGAGCTGATGGCGGACGATCCGGATCCGCAGCTCGCCGCCAGCTTCGATCGAGCAGGCCGGCTGCGCGCCGACGCGATCCAGGCTTCCGACGAGCTCGCCTCCGCGCTGGCCGAGGCGAAAGGCGGATTGACCATCGGCGACCTCCGGCCGGGCCTCGAAGCAGTTCGGAAGGCGCAGGCCAGCGAGGACCGGCTTGTCCGGCTGCCCCCACGCGCCGGAGGCGTGAGGCTTGCGCCCGCTCCACTTCCGCTCCCCAGGCCGTTCCTCGGATCCGCGGCGCGGCTGGTGTCGGCGAACCCGGAGCTCGCGCGCGAGCTCGACCGCCTGCCTCCCGACGACGCCGCCCAGATCCGCGCCCGGCTGCCCGACATCGATCGGGAAAAGGAGGAAGCGAAGCGAGCGGAACCGGCGGCGACGGCGCCGCCGCCCGCGGTTGCGGAGCAGGCCGCGCCGCCCGAGCCGCGCGAAGCGGAAGCGCCCTCACCGACGCTGACGGTCGCCAACGACGCCAAGGCGCTGCTCGCCAAGCGGACGCCGCGCTCGATCACGCTGCGGGAAGACGGCCTGTTCGAGCTGTCCTACGACGACGCCGATTACCTCGTCGACCCGCAGGGCAAGCTGGTGCGCAAGGAAGCGCCGGCGCAGAAGTAATCACCGCTGGAAATCGTAGACGCTGCCCAGCCGCAGGATCCGTGTGAGCTCGTCGAGAGCCGTCATGGTCTCGCGCGCCAGGCGAGGGTCGGCGAGGTCGTCGCCGGTCAGCCGGTCGCGGTAGTGCCTCGTCACCCACTCCTCCAGCTCGGAGCCGAGGGAATCGTCCCAGAAGACGCGAGCCCGGATTGCCGATCGCTCCGAATCCTCGAGGACGATCCGCTGCCGCAGGCACGCCGGCCCGCCGCCGTTCTCCATCGACTCTCGCAGGTCGAGGTGGTGCACGCTCTTCACCGGACCGTCGGACTCGACCAGCCGCTGCAGCCAGGCACGGGCATGCGGATCCTCCCTCGATTCCTGAGGAGCGACGATGGCCATGCTGGCGTCGGGAAGCGTGACGAGCTGCGAATTGAAGGGGTACGACGCCACGGCGGACGCCACCGGCAGCTCGCTCTCGGTAGCGAGAACCGCGATGAACGACGGGCCGAGGACCTCGCGCAACTTGCTCAAGAGCCCCTCGGTATCGACGAAAGCGAATTCGTGCAGCAAGAGGACGTTGGCGTTTCCCACGGCAAGGACGTCGGTGTGGAAGGCGCCGGCGTCGATGCCGATCGGGTGCTGCTGCGGAAAGAGAGCGCGCGCGGCATCGACGCGGCCCAGCCGCGCCAGCGCGTGGGAGGCTTCGCGGGTCTGTCGGGCCGGATATCGCGACGGCTCGCCCGCAGGCGATGGCTCCGTGAACGCGCGCCGCCCCCAGGCGAAGAGGTGCACGACGTTTCCGTCCGTGAACAGGCGGCTGTGGTTCGCCGCGCCCTCGTCGGAGAAGTGTCCCCCACCGGGGAGCGGATCGTGAACCTCGAATCGTCGTGCGTCGGCAAAGATGGCGCGGAGCACGCGCGCCGTCGTTTCCGCTTCCAGCGAGCGGTGGAACATCGCGGTGAGATTCGCCGGCACCAGGTGCACGCGGTGGTCGGTTGCGTCCGCGCTGGGGATGGCCGTCGCCGCGTTCGCCGTCCACATGGCGGCGGCGCTGGAGCTGATGCGCAAGAGCTGGTCCTTGAGCTCGGGATCCTGCGCCGCCTGCGCGATCACTTCCTCGTCGCTGCCGCGAAATCCGAGGCGACGCAAGGTGCGCAGCGAGGGCCGCTCGTGCGGCGGCAGCATCGCCTGTCCCACGCCGAGCGAGGCGACGAATCGCATCTTCGCCAGCCCCTGCAGCGCCGCCCGTCGCGGGCTCGCCGGCTGGCCGCCGTGCGCGAGCGAGGCGAGATTGCCGTGGGAAAGACCGGCGTAATTGTGCGTCGGGCCGACCAGCCCGTCGAAGTTGTATTCGCGCGCGCGCACGCGACCCGTCCGCTACTTTCCGTAGAACCGGAACACCAGCTCGGCCACGCACGCGGGCTTCGACTCGCCCTCGACTTCGATGGTCGCCGCGAGCAGCCCCTCGGCGCCGTCGGAAATCTCGGTGACGTCGCCGAGCTTCACGTTGAGCCGGTAGCGCTGCCCGTCCTTGAGAGGGTTGGGAAACCGCACCTTGTTGAGCCCGTAGTTGATCACCATCCCGAAGTTCTTGATCTCGACGAGCTCGAAGAAGATTCCGGCGATGAGCGAGACGGTGAAATATCCGTGGGCGATGGGCTTGCCGAACGGCGACTCCCGCGCGATGCGCTCGCGGTCGACGTGGATCCACTGATGGTCACCGGTCGCGTCCGCGAACTTGCGGATCGCCTCGTACGTCATCTGCCGCCAATCGGAGACGCCGATCTGTTTTCCCGCCAGCGATCTCAATCCCTGAAGGCCGTCGATCACGGTCTTGCCCATGATGCCTCCCGGTCGGTTGCGAGGTCTCTTTAGCACGCCTGCTGTATGGTGGGCGCTTACTCGAGGACCCGGACGGGCAGCACCACCATCTGCAAGCCCGCGAACTGAAGCCGCCGCTGCATCGCGTAGGCGGTCTCGTTGTGCAGGAAGCGGTCGAACCAGCGCTCCCGCTCGAAGATCAGCTTTCCGGCGAAGAAGATGGCGCGGGGAAAGTCCTGCGCGATCTCGCTAGCCACGCGCACGGACTCTGCCACCGCCTCGGTTCCCATCGCCAATCGGGCGTCCGCCGGCAGCCCCATCCTCTCCGCCTGCTCGACGTACTTCCTCAAGCCTTCCTCGGCCTGCTCCCGCACGCGGTCGACCTCCTCGACGCCTTGGAAGGTGGCGCTGTCCACCACGCCTACGGTCACGAAGAGCACGTTCTGGAAATAGCGCGGGAACAACTTGAGCACCGTGAGCAGCGAGTGGATTCCGAGGCCGGAGTAACCTCCGACGAGCATCACGGCGGTGGGCTTCTTCGGGTCGAGCGACCTCTTCGCGACCGCCTGCGAGGGCAGCGCCCCGAGGATCTGATCGAGCCGCTTCAGGCGAGCAAAGACGCCGGCGTAGTGGCGGCGGATCGCCATGCAGAGCGCGATCAGCGCGCTGGTGGCGAGCACGGTCAGCCAGCCGCCCTCGCGGAACTTCTCCGCCACCGTGATGGTGAGGATGACGATACAGAGCGCGCCGCCCACCAAGTGGATCCAGACATGGCTCTTCCAGTCCGGCAGCTTGTGGCGGGTCTCGCGCTTCACCCAGTAGCGGATCATTGCAACCTGGGTGAGCGAGAACGTCAGGAACACGTTGATGGAGTACATCACCACCAGCGCGTCGACCCTGCCCCCCGTGTAGAGCAGCATCACGAGGCCGGCTCCGCCCATCAGCAGGACGCCATTCTGCATGGTGAGGCGATCGCTGAGTGCGCTGAACCGGTGCGGAAACCAGGAGTCATGCGCCATGTTCGCCATCACCCGAGGACCGTCGATGAATCCGGCCTGCGCGGCGACGAAGAGCAGGAGCGCCTCGGAGAGCAGCGTGATGAACACGAACCACTTCCCGACGGGCAGCCCCAGGAGCTGCACGTGCCCCGCGACTTTCCCCGCCAGCAGCGAGTTCATGGTGTGGTCGGGGTCCAGGTAACGCACGTCGAGCAGCAGGTAGCAGAGGATGATCCCGGCGGCCGTGACGGCGAGGCTGATGGCCATGTACGCCATGGTCCGCTTGCCGGTCTGGACGCGGGGCTCGCGCATGATCTGCAGCCCGTTGGAGACGGCCTCGATCCCGGTGTACGTGCCGCCGCCGAGCGAATAGGCGCGGACGAACAACAGCAGCAGGCCACCCAGACCCAGCGTGGACATCCCGCGCGAAAGGCCAGCCGACACTTCCTGGACCACCTCGTGCGCGCGCCCCAGGTGCAGTCCGATGCCGGTTCCGATGATCACGGCATGGGTGACGAGGAAGGTGAGGAAGATCGGCATCAGCGCCGTCACCGATTCCTTCACGCCGCGAAGATTGAGCAGGACCAGGATGAGCACGCCCGAAAGCTCGACATGCAGCTTCAGTGGCACGCCCACGATGATGAGGTTGGCCCAGCGAGCGCCGTCCGGCAGGACGCTGAACACCGCATCGCCGCCGGCGGCGATGGAGATCGAGATCGTGAGCACGTAATCGACGATCAGCGCGCACCCGCTGACGACGCCCGCGCGCGGTCCGAGAAGGCGTGTAGCGACCACGTAGCCGCCTCCGCCGAAGGGGAAGTGCTCGATCACGCGGCTGTACGCGGCGGCGATGATCAGGACCGTGAACGCCGTGGCAGCGGCGAGGAAAACCGCCAGATACGTGTGCTCGCCGAGGTTCTTGAACGCTTCTTCCGGTCCGTATGCGGACGAGGACAGCCCGTCGGCGCCGAGCCCGACCCAGGCGAGGAATGCGATGAGCGAGATGTGGCGGAAGAGGTGCGGGTCCTGCAGGTCCTTCGGGCCACCGAGGAGGAACCGTTTCAGCCTCTGCGCCGGTCTTCGGCGCTGCTCCGGCGGCACGGACTCTGCGGGCGTGCTCATCGAGAAGTTCGGGAGCAAGGCACGCGCCACGTTTCCTGTCGAGCCGCATTTGGCCCCCTTGCGGCGGATACCCGTCGCGGTATTGCATGTTGCAATGTCGAACCACGCCATTTCTTGCATTTCGCAAGCGGCGGCGGTGTCGCCGTGAGCACGCCCTCCCCGGCACGACGCCTGCAACCAGGGAACCGGATGCAGGGCGGATTGCAGGTGGTTCCGGGAGAACGACCCCAGGTCCGGGCATTCCTCGTCGCGCAACTGCGCTGGGAGCGTTATCGCGCGATGCGAAACCTCCTCGTTCATCTGCTCGCGCTCTCGGCGATCTTGTTCTGGCCGCCGATGCCAGAGCATCTACGCACGGCGATCGCAGCCGCGTCCGGGGCATGCTTCCTCGGCGCGCTGTTCGCTGGGATGATGGAATGGCATTGGGGCCGCGAGCGCAACCGCCGTGCGGGGGCGTTCTCGCCACCCGGAGATCCGCATTGAACGACGAGGCGAACACCACCAGGCGTGCGATGCGAGTCCTGGTCGTCGACGACGAACGCAACATCCGCAAGACGCTCGCCGTCTGCCTGGAATCGCTGGGCTGCACGGTGACGGAGTGCGGCTCGGCGGCGGCCGCCATCGAGTCGCTGGCGCGCCTGCCGCACGATCTCGCATTCGTCGATTTGCGGCTCGGGCGGGAAAGCGGTCTCGATCTTCTCGGTTCGCTTCTTTCCGAGCGTCCGGCGCTCGAGGTCGTCATCATCACCGCGTACGCCACCATCGACACGGCGGTGGAGGCGATCCGCCGCGGGGCGCGCGACTACCTGCCGAAGCCGTTCACACCGGCCCAGATCCAGCGCGCGGTCGAACAGGCTCGCTCGCGGATGGACCTGTCCCGGCGCGTCGCCGACCTCGAGGAGCAACTCGCCGGTGCCACGCCGGAAGTGATGCTCTCCACCTCGAGCGCCGCCATGCGCGCGGTGCTCGACGTGATCGGCCGTACCGCCGCGCACGACGTCCCGGTCCTCTTGCGCGGCGAAAGCGGCACCGGCAAGACCGTTCTCGCCCGGGCCCTCCATCGGCAAAGCCCCCGCCGTGAGCGTCCGTTTGCCGTCGTGAACTGCCCGGCTCTCAGCGAAGAGCTGCTGGCGAGCGAGATGTTCGGGCATGCCAAAGGCGCGTTCACCGGCGCGGTCCGCGATCAGCCCGGCCGGGTGGAAGCCGCGGAAGGAGGCACGCTCTTCCTCGACGAAGTCGGCGAGGTCCCGCAGTCGATCCAGGCCAAGCTCTTGCGGTTCCTCCAGGACAAGCACTTCGAGCGCGTGGGCGAGACACGCACCCGCGTCGCCGACGTCCGGATCGTCGCAGCCACGAACCGGAACCTCGAAGAGGCGGTCCGCGCAGGACAGTTCCGCGAGGATCTGCTCTTCCGCCTGAACGTCGTCGAGGTCATCGTCCCGTCATTGCGCGAGCGCCGAGAGGAGATCCTTCCTCTCGCCCAGAGCTTTCTCGGCTTCTTCGCTCGAGCGGCGCGCCGCTCGCCGCAACAGCTTTCGCCCGAAGCGGAACGGGCCTTTCTCGCGTATGGCTGGCCGGGAAACATCCGCGAGCTGCGCAATGCGATCGAGCGCGCGGTCATCCTTTCCCCGGCCCAGATCCTCCAGCCACAGGCCTTTCCCGAGCGCATCGCGCAGACGGCGACGACGGTGCCGCAGCTCGGCGCCGACTTCACGGTCGAGCAGGTCGAACGCGAGCACATCCTGCGCGTGCTTGCCCGGACCAGGACGCAGGAGGAGGCGGCCCACCTGCTGGGAGTGGACGCCTCGACCCTGTGGCGGAAGCGGAAGAAATACGAGAATGAGTGAGGTTACGCGGCCGTCGCCCGCACTGGAGTGCGTCCGGGCACCGGCAGCGTGAACCAGAAGCGGCTCCCCTTCCCCGTCTCGCTCTCGACGCCCATGTCTCCGCCGTGCGCGAGGACGATCTCCCGCGCGAGATAGAGCCCAAGGCCAATCCCCTCTCCTTTGGTCCCCGGCACGCGGAAGAACTTCTCGAAGATCCGCTGCCGGTATTCCGGCGGAATGCCGTGTCCGTGGTCCTCCACCTCGAAGCGCACGCTGTCGTGCTGCGGCCGGGCCCGCACGATGACCGCGCCACCCGGTGCGCTATGCCGGACTGCATTGCCGATCAGATTGTCGAGGACGAGCGAGATCCGCTCCGCATCGGCGAGCACCGGCAGGACCGGCTCGCCAAGCTCCGCGGCAAGCTGGATCCTCGCCGCCGACGCCGCGGCAGAGCGGTTCGCAAGCGCTCCCTCGACCAGGGACTTGGCGGAAATGGCCGCCGGTTGCACCTCGACCTTTCCCGCCTGGATCCGCGCGAGGTCGAGCAGATCGTCGACGATGTCCTGGAGGCGCTCGCAATCCTCGCGCGCCGCCTGCAAGAGGTCCGCCTGTTTCTCGTTGATCGGCCCCACGGTGCCTTCGACCAGGATGTGGATCGCCATGCGCAACGACGTCAGCGGCGTGCGGAACTCGTGCGCAACGGTCGCCACCAGATCGTTCTTCAGCTCGTCGAATCGCACCAGGCGGGTCACGTCCTGCAGGACGATGGTCGCCCCGACGACGGCCCCCTCTTCGGAGTAGAGCGGAGTCGCACGCGGCAGCAGCCTGCGGTCGCGCACGTGAAGCGCCTCTTCCAGGCCGCGGGGGAGATACGGTCCTTTTCCCGAAACGACGTGCGCCCGTACCTTCTCGATCGCAGTCCGCAGATCCGGGTCGATGCGCGCGAGAGGCTGCTCGCCGGCGTGGATCTGCAGCTCCCGCTCGGCGCTCTCGTTCACGTTGAGGAGCGCCCCATCCGCGGCGACGACGAGGATGGGATCGGGGAGGCTGTCGATCGCTGCCTGCGATGCCTGCTGTGCCTGGAGCAGCTCCCCCAGCGAGCTGCTCCGGTATTCGCGCAGTTTGTCGGCCATCGTATCCAGCTCGCGGCCCACCTGCGCGATCTCGTCTTGTCCTTCGATGCGCGCCCGGGCTTCCAGATCACCTTCCCCGATGCGGCGCACCGCCAGGCTGAGCCTGTTCAGCGGCCGCAGCACGCGCCGGGTGAGGGATACGGAGGCGAACAGGCAAAGGGCGAGCGCCGAGATGGTGGACAGCAGCAGCAACGAGCGATTGCGTTCGGCGGTGGCGCGCGCGCGGTCGCTCTTGAGCAGCATCGCGTCCTGGTTGATCTCGAGGATTCTTTCCGCGGCGTCCTTCAACCGGAGGAATTCCGGCTGCAGCTCGGCGAAATAGTCGCGGCGCAGGTCCTTCTCCTCGCGGAGCCGGCGAAAGGCGTCGTATTTAGCGACGTATCCGTTCCAGGCCGCGCGCAGGCGGCGCGTCGCGTCCGCCTCGCCGGTTTCGGTGATGTTCCTCTCCTGGATCCGCAGCTCCGTCTCGAACGCCTCGATGTTCGGACCCGCCTGCGCATCGCCCTTGTCCGGACGGCCGGCGGCGCGGAAGAGGGCGGCGCTGTCCACCCGTTCGGCCGCTTCCTTCATCCGCTGGGCCGCGAGGACGCTGCGGAAGTTGTCCTGCAGGATGCGCTCCGAGCTCTGGCCCAGCGTCTGCACGGTGGTGAGCGCCACGACGCCTACGAGGGCGAGTCCGACCGCCAGCGGCGCCTGCGCCAACAGCAGCTTCGTCCGCAGGGTCACGCCGCCCTCTCCTCATCCGTCGCCGCCACCACGTGCAGGTCGAAGTCGGTGCCCTCGCGGATCAGCCGCGTCAGGACCGAGCCACGCAGCACCTGCTTCCACCAGGGCTGCATCGAGCGCCCCACGATGACGTGCGCCACGCCGTGCGTCCGGGCGAAATCGAGCAGCGCCTGCGCGGGCTCATCCGATTTGAGCCGCACCACTTCCGCGCCCAGTTCTCTCGCCTTTTCGACGTTTCCCAGCAGGTGTCGCTGCGCCTCGGAGTCGATCAGGGTCGGCGCTTCGTCTGGCGTTTCCACGTACACGACGAACCAGTCGGTGTTCAAGCGGCCCGCCATCCGCGAGCCCCGCGAGAGCAGCGTCTTCGCGCGCGGCGGATTCGAGGCCAGGGCCACCATCACGCGTCCGGACGCCTTCACCTCCGGCGCTCCTTTCGCCAGGCCGGCGCGATCCAGGCTCTCCGCCACCTCACGCAGCGCGAGCTCGCGCAGCGTGGCAAGGTTCTGGTCCTTGAAGAAGTGCTCCAGCGCCCAGGGGATCTTCTCTGGCACATAGATTTTTCCCGCCCGAAGGCGTTCCTGCAGGTCCTCGACCGTCAGATCGAGGTTCACCACCTGGTCGGCTTGCGTGAGGAAGTTGTCGGGAACGGTCTCGCGCACGACGACGCCCGTCGCCCGCTCAATCAGACCGTTCAGGGATTCCAGGTGCTGCACGTTCATGGCGCCGATCACGTTGATTCCCCCGTCGATCAGCGCGAGCACGTCCTGGTAACGTTTGCGGTTCCGCGACCCCGGTACGTTCGTATGTGGGATTTCGTCGACGACGGCAACGGTGGGACGACGAAGCAAAACGGCCTCGAGATCCATCTCCTCCACGGTGACGCCGCGATAGTCGACGCGGCGGCGCGGGATCACTTCCAGCCCCTCGATCAGCGCCGATGTCTCGGCGCGCCCGTGGGGCTCGATAAACGCGATCACCACGTCCACTCCGCGGCGGCGGAGATCGTGCGCTTCCTGCAGCATGCGGTACGTCTTTCCCACGCCCGCGGCAAAACCGACGTACAGCTTCAGGCGGCCGCGCCTTCCGCGCTCCACCAGCTCGAGGAAGTCTTCGGGCCTTCGCGTTTGCGCCGGCTTCGTCATCTGCTCCGGGGTCATTCCACCACGTGCCGGCGCCGCTCGCCATCGGCCACGGGCGGCGGCTATCTGGTCGCCAGCGGTGGCCGTCCGAAATGCCGGTCGAGCGCGCGGTTGACCAGCAGGACGTTGACGCGGGGCTCGCCCAGGACGAGCAGGTCGCGCCCTTCGATGTTGGCTTCGATGACGGCGCGGACGCGCGCCTCGTCCACGTTGCGCGCGCGGGCGATGCGCGGAGCCTGCCAGAGCGCCGCCGCCGGTGAGAGATGAGGGTCGAGTCCGCTGGCGGAGGCGCTGACCAGCTCCGCCGGCACCGTTTCTTCGGCATTGGGATTTTCCTCGAGGAGGCGCTGCAGCTCCTTCGCAGCGCGCTCGCGGAGCACCTTCGAGGTCGGCCCCAGGTTGGAGCCTGAGGAGCCTGCCGCGTCGTAGCCCTTTTCACCGGCCGCCGATGGCCGCGGCTGCAGATATCCCGGCTTGCCGAAAGGCTGCGCGATCAGCTCGGAGCCGACGGCGTTTCCCGGATCATCGGTGATCAGGCTACCGGCGGACTGGCGGGGAAAGATCGCGCCGGCGACGGCCGTCGTGATCAGGGGATATGCGACGCCGAGGGCGATGAGCGTGACCAGCGTGGTGCGAACGGCGGCAAAGAGCTCATTGCGTAGCATGAGCGCCTCCTCAAACCAGACCGACGGCCGCCAGGCCGAGATCGATGATCTTGATGCCAACGAACGGAGCGACGACCCCGCCGACTCCGTAGATGAGCAGCGAGCGCCGCAGCAGCGCCGCCGCTCCGAGCGGACGATAGCGCACTCCGCGCAGCGCCAATGGGATCAGCAGGATGATGATGATGGCGTTGAAGACTACCGCGCTGAGGATGGCGCTGTAGGGCGATGCGAGGCGCATGACGTTGAGCGGCGAGAGCTCCGGAAAGACGCCTACGAAAAGCGCCGGAAGGATGGCGAAATACTTCGCCACGTCGTTGGCGATGGAGAACGTCGTCAACGTCCCGCGCGTCATCAGGAGCTGCTTGCCGACCTCGACGACCTCCAGCAGCTTGGTGGGATCGGAGTCGAGATCCACCATGTTGCCGGCTTCCTTGGCAGCCTGCGTGCCGGTATTCATCGCGACGCCCACGTCCGCCTGCGCAAGCGCCGGCGCATCGTTGGTGCCGTCGCCGGTCATCGCCACGAGCTTGCCTTTTCCCTGCTCGTCCTTGATGAGCTGCATCTTCGTCTCCGGCGTGGCCTGCGCGAGAAAGTCGTCCACGCCGGACTCGCGAGCGATCGCCGCCGCCGTCCTGGGGTTGTCGCCGGTGATCATCACCGTGCGGATGCCCATGGCCCGGAAGCGCGCGAACCTCTCCGCGATGCCGCCCTTGACCATGTCCTTCAAGTGGATGAGGCCGAGGACCCTCCCCCCCTCCGCCACCGCCAGCGGGGTTCCGCCGGCATCGGCGATCTTCCAGGCGGTCTGCACCAGCTCTTCGGGCATCTGGGCGCCTTGCGACTTGACGTAGTCGCCGACGGCGTCCACCGCTCCCTTTCGCACGCGCCGCTCGCCCAGATCGCATCCGCTCATCCGCGTCTGCGCGCTGAAGGGGATGAAGTGCGCGATCCCCTTCGTCTCGCGGCCCCGCAACTGATGCTTCTCCTTCAGCAGCACGACGATGGACCGGCCTTCGGGCGTCTCGTCGGCGAGGCTTGCGAGCTGCGCGGCATCGGCCAGCTCTTCCATGCGGACGCCGGGCGCAGGGAGGATCTCCGTCGCCATCCGGTTGCCGAGGGTGATGGTTCCCGTCTTGTCGAGCAGCAGCGTATCCACGTCGCCCGCTGCCTCCACGGCGCGCCCACTCATCGCCAGGACGTTCTTGCGCAGGAGCCGGTCCATTCCCGCGATGCCGATGGCGGACAAGAGGCCGCCGATGGTGGTCGGGATCAGACAGACCAGCAGGGCGACCACAGCGGTCGCGCCCAGCCGGATCCCGGAATAGAGCCCTATCGGCACCAGCGTGACGCAGGCCAACAGAAACACGATGGTCAGCCCGACCAGCAGGATGTGCAGCGCGATCTCGTTCGGCGTCTTCTGCCGCGACGCGCCTTCCACCAGGCCGATCATCCGGTCCAGGAACGACTCGCCGGGGTCCACCGTGATGCGCACCACGATGCGATCCGAGAGCACTTTCGTGCCGCCAGTTACCGCTGAGCGATCGCCGCCGCTCTCGCGGATCACCGGCGCCGACTCCCCGGTGATCGCGGACTCGTCCACCGAGGCGATGCCTTCGATGACTTCGCCGTCGCCGGGAATGACCTGGCCGGCGTCCACGATGACGAGATCGCCCTTCTTCAGGCGCGAGGCGGGGATGATGTCCTCATTGGAGATGCCCGGCACGTCCTCGCGCTCGGGCCAGTACCGCACCTTGCGTGTGACGGTGTCCTGACGCATCCGGCGCAGGGTGTCCGCCTGGGCCTTGCCGCGCCCTTCCGCGACCGCTTCGGCGAAGTTCGCGAACAGCACCGTGAACCAGAGCCAGATGGAGACGGCGAGCGTGAACCAGGTCGGCGCCGCCCCTGCCGATGGCGAGAAGACGTCGCGAAGCCACAGCGCGGTGGTGAGGACGCTGCCGATCTCCACCACGAACATGACCGGGTTCTTCGCGACGAGGTGGGGGGCGAGCTTCCGGAAACTGTCCAGGATGGCCGGGCGAAGGATCGACGGATCGACGAGCGAGAGCTGCTTTGCCTTGGGCGCCATTCAGAACAACCTCCCTGCTCCAGCCGCGAAATGCTCGACGATGGGACCGAGCGACAGCGCGGGAAAGAAGGTGAGGGCACCGACGATGAGCACCACCGAGACGAGCAGACCGACGAAGAGCCAGCCATTGGTCGGGAAGGTGCCCGGTCCGGCGGGAGTCACCTTCTTGTCCACCATCGATCCGGCGATGGCCAACGCCGGAATGATCATCAGGAAGCGGCCCATGAGCATGTCGGCCGCGAGGGCCAGGTTGAAGAATGGCGTGTTCGCGTTCAGACCGGCGAACGCCGACCCGTTGTTTCCCGCGCCGCTCGAGAATGCGTAGAGGATCTCGGAGAGGCCGTGCGGGCCGGCGTTGTTCAGCGAAGAGATCCCGTAGGGCACGACCACCGCCCAGGCCGCAAAGCCGAGGATGAGCAGCGGGAAGATGAGCGCATAGAGCATCGCCAGCTTCATCTCGCGCGCCTCGATCTTCTTGCCCAGGTACTCGGGCGTGCGGCCGACCATCAGGCCGGCGATGAAGACGGTGAGGACCACGAAGATCAGCATCCCGTACATCCCGGCGCCGACGCCGCCGAAGATGACCTCGCCGAGCTGGATGTTCATCAGCGACACCAGACCGCCCAGCGGCGTGAAGCTGTCGTGCATCGAGTTCACCGCGCCGCAGGAAGCGTCGGTCGTGACCGTGGCGAAGAGCGCCGAGGCGGAAAGACCGAAGCGCGTCTCCTTGCCCTCGAAGTTTCCGCACCCCTGCTGGAGCTGCGCAAGGCCGTGCAGAGCGGGATTGTCGTGCGCCTCGGCCCAATAGACGGTGACGACGCCGGCGATGCAAAGCACCGCCATCGCGGCCCACAGTGCCCAGCCCTGACGCTGGTCGCGGGCCATGCGGCCGTACGTGTAGGTCAGCGCTGAGGGAAGGGCGAAGATGGAGACCATCTGCACGAAGTTCGACAGGGGTGTCGGGTTCTCGAACGGATGGGCGCTGTTCGCGTTGAAGAAGCCGCCGCCGTTCGTGCCCAGCATCTTGATCGCCTCCTGCGAGGCGACCGGGCCCATGGCGAGGACCTGTTTCGCGCCTTCCAGCGTCGTCAGCTCGCGGTACGGGAGCAGGTTCTGCAGCACTCCCTGCGAGACGAGGAAGAGCGCGTAGAAGAACGAGATGGGCAAGAGCACGTAGATCGTGGAGCGCACCAGGTCGATCCAAAAGTTGCCGATCGTCTTGCCGCCAAGAGACCCCGCTTTGCGCGTCAGGCCTCGCGCGATGGCAAGGGCCACGGCGATTCCCGCGGCGGCGGAGGTGAAGTTGTGCCACGCCAGCCCGGCCATCTGCGTGAGGTAGCTGACGGTGGTCTCCGGCACATACGCCTGCCAGTTGGTGTTGGTCGTGAAGCTCGCGGCGGTGTTGAACGCGAGCGCCGGCTCCACTGCGGCTAGGTGCTGCGGATTCAGGGGCAGCAGGTGCTGCAGACGCTCGATGCCGTAGGTCACCAGCACGCCGAAGAAGCTGAATGCGAGCAAGGAGAACGCATACACGGGCCAGGTCTGCCCGTGCGCCAGATCCACTCCGCAGAGGCGATACGTGAGTCGTTCGAGTCGTCCGAACGAACGGGGCAGCGGCTGTCGCTCGGCTTCGAAGACGCAGAACATGTACGCGCCGAGCGGCTTCGTCAGCGCCAGCACGACGGCGAAGAACAAGATGATTTGCACCCAGCCGATGGCCGTCATCAGAAGTGCTCCGGTTTGACCAGCGCCCACGAGAGGTAGACGAGCAGAAGCACGGAGAGAGCGAGTCCGATTCCGTATTCGAGGCTCATCAGAGCTTCTCGCAGAGGCGCACGTAGCCCCAGGAGAGGGCGAAGAACGCGGCAGTTGCCAGGACGAGCAGGAAGTCGGCCATGAATGTCTCCGGCCGCACCGTCAAGCATGCGCCGTGCCGTTTCCGTGCGTTGAAATGGGCCGCCGATTCGAGGACTGGCAGAGAATGCGGTTGCAAACTGCGCAGCGATTCCAGCCCTGCCCTTGCAATCTGCAACCGGTCCCTAGAACGCGGCCACGGCGCTGGCGAGCGCGAGCGTCTGGGTCGTCGAGAGGATCGCCTTTCCCGATGCGTCGCGCTGCGACGTGAACAGTGCGGCGCCGGCGATGTCGTGACGGGCTTCCAGCTTCACGATGAGCTGCTTCGCCGGATGCAGCTCGAGCGTCAGGGTGCCCTCGCGCAGCACTTGCGGCGCGCCCGAGAAGAAGCCATCCCGATCGTCGTAGTACTCGGCGCGGGCCGCGATCGCGGCGAGCTCGGACAAAGTGATCCGGGCAAACAATGCTGCCGCATGCCAGAGCGCGGCGCCCTGCGGCCGATCCTGCCATCCCAGATCGGCGGTCGCCCCCAGCGTCAACCTGTTCGTGGCCTTGAACTGCGCCGTGAGATCACCGAACAGCCGCCAATGCGAGTCGTCCCCGGGCAATTCCGGTCCGGCAAAGGTGTTGAAGCTGACGGAGCCGCGTTCGCCCGTCCAGGCGACCTGCGTCCCGACCGCCTTTGCGCGGTTGTTGTCGCCGATCGTTTGCCAACCGTTGAGGAAATGGAGCTGTGCGGACCAATGCGCGTCGATGGTGTATGCCGCTTTCACTCCCGCCTGGTAGTACGGTGAGAACTCTCCCATCCAACCGCGGGTATAGTTCCAGTTGTCCTTGGAGAAGAAAGTCTCGAAGCCGATGTGCGACGGATAGATGCCCGCCTCCAGCAGGAGTCCGGATCCGATCGGAACGACGTAGCTGAGGCTGGCCTGGTACACGGAACGCCAGACGGCCGGCCCGATCCCGGAACCCGACATTTCACCCGCGTGCAGCACTTCGGTTCCGGTGCCGAATGTGAGCGTAAGGTGGAGGCCCACGGGCGCAGGGTCGACCACGACGTCGAGCGCGGCAGCATTCAGGCTCATCTCATTGGCGCGACGCGCGGTCGTTCCCGTCCCTTGAAGGAAGCTGGCTCCGTCGAAGGGCCGATTCGTATTCAGCGCATAGAACGCATCGATGAAGCCGTGCAGCTGGATGGGCGGCGTTTCCGGCGTACCGGCACCCGCCTGGGCGAGCAGCATGATCCCGACCAGCAGCGTGGACATGTCGCGCCCGGAAGCATTGGGCGTGCCAATTTCCTGCCAATCAACCTTCTGGAGTCAGCTGGTCGTCGCCTTCGTCGGGACGCGCCAACCCATACTTCTGCAGCTTGGAATGCGCGCGCTCCTTCAGGCCCGCTCCGGTCGCGGTTTCCACCGGCGGGCTGCCCACGGAGACGTGATGCGGAAGCAGCGAGAGGTCCATTCACGATGCCCTCGATCGCGTTCTCCAGCTCGCGCACGTTGCCGGGCCATGAATCCGCGCTGCGGCTGCGCGCGAAGATCAGTGCGTCATGAGCACGATCATCAGCGCCGGCGCGATGGCGCCGAGGACGTAGAAGGTCAGGCCCGGCACCCACGCTTTGATCTCGTTGAACATGCGCGCGAGCCTAGGGCGACCGCGGTGAAGGTCTGCAAGGAGCGCGGGTGTGCGTAGCGCCGCGGCCCTGCGCGGGCAGGCGACGTTCAGCGGCCGCGCAGCTCCTCCTCGGCGAGGAGCATCACTTCCCGCTCCAGCCCGGCGGGATCGTCCGGCGATCCTCTGGAGAGGACGGCGAGACGCTCGTCGCGGACTTGCGCGAGCAGCTTCCTCTTCTCCCGCTCCAGGCGGACCGTCTCGAAGGCGAAGTGCATCATCGTGCGCAGGTCCGTGTTGTCCCAGGGCTTGCGGATGAAGCGATAGACCTCGCCCTCGTTGATGGAACGGAGGGTGAGCTCGGGATCCTTGTCGCCGGTCACGATGATCCGGACCACGTGCGGATGGCGGACGCGCACCAGCTTCAGCAGATCGATCCCGGACATCTCCGGCATGTGGTGGTCGCTGATCACCAGATCGATCGGATGTTTCTCGAACAGCTCCAGCGCCTCGCGGCCGCTGTCCGTGCCGAGGACGCTGTAACCGGCCTCGCCCAGCACGCGCGTGAGCGCCAGGCGCACGGGAAGCTCGTCGTCGACGACGAGGATGGTGCGCGCCGGCAGCAGGTCCACCGCCATCTATCAGAGGTACCGGACACCCCGAGGCTCCACAACGGCGCCCGCATCGAGAAAGGTGGGCGGCGTCGTACACGTCGGTTTCGTGCGTAACGCTTCCGGTGCGCGCGGCACCCACTTGCAGAGACCGGTCCCTTCCGGTCACGGGAGCTCACAATGAAGAACATGATCTTGGTAGCGCTGGCGCTGACCGCGTTCGCGTTCGCGTGCGCGGGCGCGTCGGTGAAGAAGCAGGGTCAGGATTCCCGCGTCGGGTCCTGGGCGGGAGAGGGTTCGATCACCGACAGCGACTCGGGCACGTCCCGGGCGCAGGTCACGATCTTGTACGTGGACCCGATGGGCGTGATTGCGCCCTGATTCGGGCGGTCGCGCTCCGGGCAGCAGTCCGGCCCGGGGCGCGAGCAGTCAAGGCTGCAGCAGGACTGCGACGCTTCCTCCCGGCAGCCTGCGAACAGCGGTGCAGCGCAGGCCACAGCCCGCGGCGAGAGCGCGCAGGCGGCGCGAGGTGAAGAGGCGCACGCGCACTCCTTGCAGGCGGCGGACGAGCGCGTATCCGATTCCCACCAGCGAAACCGCGGCGGCGGAGACCACGGCGCGGCCGCCCGGCGCGAGGTGGCGGCGGATGGCGTCGAGACCGGCGGCGGGGTCTTCGACGAAATCGAATACCCCGCAGCAGACGATCAGATCGAATCTCCGCCCCAGGTGGAGAGTCTCCAGCGAGGCGTGCGCCTCCTCGTCGAGCCACCGCCGCGCGAGCGCGACCATCTCCTTCGAGGCGTCCACGCCGCAGATCGAGGCGACCATCGGCCGCAACAGTGCGGCGATCTGGCCCGCTCCGCAGCCGACGTCGAGCACGGAGTCGGTGGTGCGAGGCGCCGCAAGCTCGACGATCCCCTTGCGCTGCCACGCCAGGACCGGCTCGCGAATGCCATGGGGCCGGCGGCGCGCGTACCTCCCTGACGTGCGCGCATAGAATTCGACGGCCCGCTCAAGGTTGTTCATCGCGCACTCCTCGAACGAGGAGACGCACCCACCCTACCCCTGCAAGGCGTTGCGCCGCAAAGGCAGCAGCCTCCGGATCCGATCGTCCCGCAAGTACAGTCCGATCCAGACGAGGATCCCGAACAGGATGGGGGGAATGAACGGGTCCTGGGCGCGGATATGCGTCGCCACCGCGCCGCCGAGATACGCCGTCGTGAGGATCGCGCCGAGGACTGCGGTTCGGGGGATGGCATACACGACCACGCAGGCGATCTCCACGATGCCGATGGGAACCAGGGTCTGCTGCGGGTATCCAAATTTGCCCGTGAACACCTCGATCACGTTCAGGTTTCCGGTCAGCTTGACGACGCCGCTGAACAGCATTCCGAGGACCGGCAGCGCCGACGCAATCCGCCCGGCCCAAAGCCAGGAACGGCGTTGGTCCGCATGGACGGGGGGCGATACGCTCGAAACTTCAGTCATGAATTCTCCGTCGCAAGGGATCCCTCCCGGGGATCCGCATCCCGGCTATCGATGCCCGAGAACCGTCCCGGTCGCAAATCGTCGGCTCCCTCTTGCGCTCGCGCCCGGCGAGCGCGAAAGAGGGGGGTTTGAAGGCCCGGCGGGCGCATCCATTGAACCGCCGAGGAGGTCCCATGCGTTCGTTTCCGAAGGCCGCCGGTGTCCTTGCCTGCCTGCTGATCGGCTGCCCCAGTGGTCCGCAGCCCACTCCGCAACCCCAGCCCATAGCGCAGCCCGCTCCGCCTCCGGCTCCCGCGCCTCCGCCGCGCGAAACGCCGCCTCCCGAGGTGCGCCAGACGGTCGCGGCCGCCAGCATCTACTTCGACTACGACAGCTCGACGCTCTCCGACGACTCGCGATCGAAGCTGCAGTCGTTCTTCGCCGCCGTCCAGAACCGTTCCGACCTCCGCGTCCGGATCGAAGGAAACTGTGACGAGCGCGGCACCGCCGAGTACAACCTGGCGCTCGGGCAGCGCCGGGCCGACGCGGCGAAGCGATACCTGGCGGACCTCGGGTTTCCGGGATCGCGCATGACGACCATCAGCAACGGGAAGGAGAAGCCGCGCGCGAGGGGCGAGGACGAGGCCGCCTGGCACGAAAACCGGCGCGACGACTTGCTGCCGGAAGGCCAATGACGGAAGCGCGGTAGGCTCGGTTCGCTTCGCCGATCAGCGGCCGGACCACGCGGAGCGGAGCTGTTCCGCGTACCGTTCGGGCGGCTCGGTGTGCGCCTCGTCGCCGACGAGCTTGGGGCCGAACCAGGAGTCGTAGTTCGAGTACAGGCTCTTGAACGGAGGCCGGGCGCAGATCCGGAGATGGAGCGAATAGAACTGGCCGCTGCCGGCATCGGGGCTGGAGAAGAGCGCGAACGTGAACGCGTGCACGCCCGACTTCTCGTAGAAGGAAAGGATCCGTGAGAGCCCTTCGGCGAAGGAGGCGGCGGCGCGATCGTCCAGCTCGATGAGGCTTCCGACGCCGGGAAGCACGCCCCAGATCTCCTTCTGGTGCGCCGGGGCGAACGCGGCGATCCATTCAACCGGATCCGTCGACCCGATGTACCGCGCGCCGTCCCTGCGCTCCTGCTCGAGCAGCTCCACCCAGAAGTTGCGGCCCTGGACACGGGAGTATTCGGCGCTGCGCTGGACGACGCGCGCCACGCCGGAAAACGGGACCGTTCTCACGTGCATCTGGAGATGCGGGTGAGGGACGCTCGAGCCGCCCGGCTGGAGGAAGTTCATGCCGGCGAGGTGATGGACGAGGGAAGCGTCCTGCGCTCGCGTGCGCCGGGCCAGGTCAGCGCAGGTGCGGATGGCATCGCCCAATGCCTCCCTGGAGAGCTGGGAAGGAAAGAGCACGTGCCGCGACGGATCGACGATCACCACCGAGTCGTAGCGGCATTTCGAGAACAGGTTCGGCAGCGCGAGCGCTTTGCCGACGGAGAGCTGTCCCTCCTCGACCAGATCGGGCAAGAAGCGCGTCCCCTTCTCTTTCGCGCTGCAGAACGGGCACCCGGCCTTCGATCGGGTCTCGAAGTCGCGCAACATTTCCACGTCCGCGGTCCCGAGGAAGGCCTTGGCCTTCTCGCCGAGCGCGAGGTTCACGGAGGCGACGGTGCCGGTGAGCGGATCGATGCGCTGCTCGATCTCTTGTTCGGTGCGGTTGCCTGCGGGATCGATGAGAAAGGTGCGCTCGGTGATCGACGCCAGCTCCATGTCGCCGCCTCCTGGTCGGACTTCTACTCCAAGGCGACGACGTCGATCTCCACCAAAGCGGCCTCATTGGGGAGCACTGCCTGCACGGTCGATCGCGCCGGCGGAGCGCCGGTGAAGAACTTCGCGTACACCTCGTTCATCGCCTGGAAGTCGCCGATGTTGCGGAGAAACACGGTCGTCTTCACCGAGCGATCCAGGCTGGTGCCCGCGGCGGTGAGCACCGCTGCGAGGTTCTTCAGCACCCGCTCCGTCTGCGCCTTGATGTCGCCTTCGATGACCTTGTTCGTCGCGGGGTCGCGCGCGACCTGGCCGGCGGCGAAGACGAAGCCGCCCGCCTTGATCGCCTGCGAGTACGGACCCGCGGCAGGTGGAGCATCCTTCGTGGCGACGGGTTGTTTCGCTGCGGGTGACGAGACGAGCAGTGCCAACGAACCCAGCAATCCGAGCGGATTCTTCACGGCCACACCCCTTGTGGCCGCGCAACATCGCACATTCGCGAATTCCGAATCAGGGGGCTGCCGTACCGGGCGCGACGAAAGTTTGTCGCGTGACACCGGATGCCGACAGCCGAGCCAGGCAGAACGCCGAAATCGCCATCACGATGTCCCGGACGGCGATGTCGTAGTACCCGCCGATGACGAGGTTGAGGGCGATCCCCAGCAACCACAGAGCCACAATCCAGGCGAACAACCGCGTCCAGGGGGTCAGCAACACGCCGACGCCGGCCACGATCTCGATGATTCCCACGAGGTGCATGAAGAACCGGGGCGTCATCGGGAGCAGATGCGCAATCGGAGGAGCGAGGTATTTGTCCCACTGAACGAGCAGATCCGTGAATTTGTCGAGACCCGCGACGATCGGGACGAGCCCAAACACCAGCTTCAGCGTCCGCCGGATGGTGTCGTCTGCCGTCCCGCCTGCTGAATCCATCACCGCCATTGATGCAATCCTTTCCAGTCGCTCGCGCGCGCGAGCTGTTTGGTCGTCATGAGCGTATTGCTTCGCAAAAGGTTCCTTCAGCGGCGCATTTCAGCTCTCCGACAGGCTTTTCATCGCTGGTGGCCATGCGGACATTGCGACGCCTCGGGAGGACCCATGCGCGCTGTCATGCTGCTTTGCGCTCTCCTGGTCGCTTGCGGACCGGTCGCCTCCGGCACCGGTTCGACCGGCGGCCCTTCGATCGATGCCGGCCCGGACACGGACGGAGGAATCGACGGCGGACGGCCCATCCAGCAATTTGGACTGCGCATCGGCGTGAACGGCCAGGGCGCTATCCAGTCCATCCCAGCGGGCATCGACTGCGGCCAGGTCTGCGCGGCCTCGTTCGACGAAGGCACGTCCGTCTCCCTCACCGCGGCTCCCGCGAGCGGCTTCCGATTCGACGGGTGGGGCGGCGCCTGCAGCGGACCCGGCGGGTGCACGGTGACGATGAAGGCCGAAACCCAGGTCTGGGCAACGTTCGTAGCCATCCCGCCCACCCAGCACGCCGTGACCGTCATTCTCACCGGCACAGGCAGCGGGACCGTCTCGTCGCAGCCGAAGGGTATCGATTGTGGCGGCACTTGTTCGGCGACGTTCGACAATGGCACCGGCGTGGCTCTCACTCCTGCGGCCGCCGCCGGCTCGCAGTTCGGCGGATGGGGCGGCGCCTGCACCGGAACGGCCGGCTGCACGGTGACGATGGATCGCGAGCAAGTGGTCGCGGTGCGCTTCCAGCCCGTCGCGCCGCCGCCGCAGAAGCTCGCGTACACGATCACGGAAATCCCCGGCGTCGAGGGAAACTCGTCCCTCATGCCCAGCGGGATCGACAGCCGTGGCGACCTCGTTGGGAGCTACTGGATCACGAACGGCAGCATCGTCGACGCGCACGCCTTCTTCTATGACGTGGGCACGGGCGCGACTCGCCGCATCGGAGGCAACGACGGAAGCAGCAGCCAGATGGCGAACGGCGTCAACGATTCCCTGGCAGTCGCTCTCGCAACCAACGCCCGGCCCGGAACCCATCAGCATGGGTTCCTCTGGCGCGACGGCAATCAGACGGACATTGGTGCCCTTCCAGCCGGGACGAACGGCCCGCAGACGGCGGCCACGGCCATCAACCAGCGTGGCTCCATCGCGGGCTGGTCGCTGGGCCCGAAGAACTTCCAGCGCGCGGTCCTCTGGGACGGATCCACTCTCCACGATCTCGGCTCTGCAAACGACAACTGGAGCTACGCGTATGCCATCAACATCGACGGCGTCGTCGCCGGCGCGAGCAGCGTGGCGAGCGACCCGTTCAACACGCATGCCGCGGTCTTCCAGAATGGCACCGTGAAGGACCTCGGCACGCTCGGCAACCGATGGTCGACGGCGTCCGCCATCAACGATCGGGGGCGGGTCGTCGGCAGTGCCATGACCGCGACGGGAAAGGACATCCACGCCTTCGTCTACGATCTGCCGGACGGCCCGATGCGCGACGTCTCACCGAGCGCGAACTGCGGACTGTTCGCCGTCAACAACAGCGGCGACGCGGTGGGTTACTGCACCCCCGACCAGAAGGTCAATCACGGCGTTCTTTGGCACGATGGCGCCTTCATCGACCTGAACGACGCGATCAGCGACCCGTCCTGGTTCATCGGTGCGGCGCGCGCGATCAATGACCGCGGGCAGATCGCCGTCACCGCAAATCACAATGGCGGCGCGTTCCAGGCGGTCCTGCTGACGCCGCGCTGACGAGGTGCGAAAAGGAAAAGGCGGCCCGGCGGCCGCCTTTTCGCTGCAAGGACCGGGATCAGGTCCGGTCAATCGTCGTCGTCGTCGTCGTGGCAGGCCGTTCCGCGCCCGATGCAGTTCGCCTTTCCGGTCAGCTGCAGGATGTCGAGACCGGAACCGTTGCGGTCCGTGGCGTAGATGAAGCCGCGATTGTCGACCTCGACGTTGTTCGTCATGTAGCCGTCGGGTTGAACGGTATTGGCATTCGAGACCGGGACGTAGAAGCCAACTTCGACCGGCCCCTGCGGCTCGCGGATGTCCCATGCGCGGATTCCACCGGTGAAGTACGCGAGGAACGTCACCCGGCCGTAGAACGGGTTCCTGAAGTTCTCCTCGCTGGAGTGCACGCCGAAGCGCGCGCCTCGCTTGCAGTAGTTCCCGCGGGGATACCTCTCGCCTGCGCGCGGATCCACCCACATGGTCGAGAGCACCATCGGGCCCTGCCACGGGTTCTGCTCGACGCGCGTGCCCGGGGGAGCAGTTTTCGAGTTTTCCACGGTCACGTCGACGACGAAGCTCCAGTGCGGCGCTTCCTGGCACAGATCGGCGGTCGCTTCGGAGGCGAGCAGCACGATGTCGCGCGTCTTGAACTCGGTGAAGTTGGCATAGCTCGCCGGCTGGAGCCCGAACACCGGCATGCTGGTGTGGCCGCCCTGATCCGGCGACATGTAGAGGATGCCGACCTGCGGCGCCTCGAGGTCGGCGTTCGTCAGCTTGTCGTCGCTGTTCGCGGCGGGCGTGAGCAACTTCGCGCGGTCCAGGATCTGCATGACGCCGTCGTCCCCCACTCCCCACGCGGCGTAGACACGGTTGCCGATCACGTCCGGAGCGCGCGCCAAAAAGGCGGCAGCCTGCGGATGTTCGAACGCCGAGATCGCGCCGTGCAGCGAGGGCGGCACCGGACCCGTTCCGTTCGGCTGCGAGCCCGGCAAGCCGAAGGTACGGATGATGGTGGGTGTTGCGTTCGGATTGCTCCAGTCCGCGATCACCATCGACTGCCCCTGCCGCCATCTCATCCCGGTGGTTGCAGCGACGTCCTTGCTGCCCGGCAAGTACGCGATACCGCTCTTGCATTCCCACCAGACCTTGTGCGTGTTGCGCATTCCGCGCAGCGCGCTAGCGAGGAACGGGCTGGTCACATTGGTGACGTCCCAGACCTCGTACCCGGCGAACGAGCTCCCCTGGATGTTGCGCATCAGGTAGACGTGGTTCGGCGTGCCGCGCGGCAGGTCGCTGCCCAGGCACAAGCGCACCATCTGCGCCTGGCCGCCGGCCGCCGGTACGGGGATGTGGAACTTCTCGACCGGACGCGAAGGATTGGTGGCGTCGATGATCATCGTTCCGTTCAGCTCGAGCGCTCCGCCGTTCAGCGGATTCGGCTTCGGAGCGGCAGACGAGTGCGTCCCCGCGAAGGCGATGGTCCGGCCGTCGGGATAGAGAATCACGTTCGGCTGATAGGATGGACGGCCCTGCAGGTCGACGTGACCCACGCGCCGCATGTTCCTCTGCTCCCCGCTCTGACTGATGCCGCGATCGTCGCGCGCCACCGCTCGTCCGGCCAGCGTTGCCGTGACGGCAACAGCCATGCTCGCGAGAACGCGCTTGCGCCCGGTTCCAGAGATCAACATTGGTTCCCCCTGTGGTTGTGGCCGGCCCGGCGAAAGCCGTTCCGACGAACATCTGCTGACTGCGGAGACTGCCCCCTCAGCACGGTCGGGACCGACCGGCGAGACAGCGGATGCTCCGCTCACACGTTCCCGTCAAGACGAGTTGCGTCACGGCATGTTCGAGAATTTCCACCATGTAGTGCGCTTCCCGTCGGACCCCAGAAGGCAGTGCGGTGTTTGCAGAACAGATTCTGGCCGGTTAGGCTCGGTCTGTGCTGCGCCGCGTAATTGCTGCAGTCGCGCTTCTCGGCCTGGCGTCCGCGCCGGTCGTCGGACGGACGCGGCTTCTCTGCCGCTATACGGGCGTCGAAATCACCGACTGCGCCGAGCAGGAGCTGCCTGGTCAGTCGGTTCTACGAACCGACGGCTGCTGCGACCCGCAAATGACTCGGCCTCTCGCCGCCACGATCGGTGCCGAACGATACGAGCTGGCGTCGCCAGTGGTTTGCGCGCTTCCCGTCTCGGTCGCAGCGGATACGCCGGCAATTGCGTTTGCCGTTGTTGCGCGGGTCTCGCCCGCGGGGGCCGTGGGACCACCCGTCTTTCTGATCACCCGCGCCTTGCTCATCTGAGCCTTCGGGCTGGATTGTCCGCTGCCCTGCCGCGCATTCGTGTGCGGCACGGTTCGCTGTCCACCCATGCCGTCGCTTGCCGACGGGAGGCACTCAATGGTCGCAGTGTTGTTTGCATTTGCGCTCGCAGCGCCCTCGCCGCTTCGCCTGGCGGAGTTGCTCCGGGAGGCACAGGAAAAGAATCCCGATCTGAAGGCCGCAGAGGCGCGCACGCAGGCTGCGAGAGAGAGCGTTTCGCCGGCCGGAGCTCTCGATGACCCGATGCTGATGGTGCAGCTCTGGAACGCGCCGGTGGATTTCTCTTCCATCCCGGTCATGGTCCAGCTCACGCAACCGATTCCGCTCGGTGGAAAAAGAGCCGCGCGTACCGATGCCGCCCGCGCCGACACTTCGATGGCGGAGGCCGAGCTGGCCGGCAAACGGCGGGAGATCGAAACGCAGGTTGCCTCCGCTTACTTCGATCTGTTCCTCGCCGAGCGGACGCTGGAAGTGGACGACGAGCTGGAGGGCCTCCTGAAGGTGCTCTTGCAGTCGTCGGAGGCGCGCGTCTCGACCGGCAAGGGCGAGCAGGTGGAGCTCTTGCGCGCGCAAGGTTCGCTCGTCCAGCTCAAATCGGATCGGGAGACCGCAGTCGATCACCGCCGATCCGCGTGGTCGCGGCTGGCGTCCTTGCTTGACCGCGATCTGGCCGCGCCCACCGGAACGACCACGCAGCCCGGAATGCTGACGTCACTGCCGGAGGTGAGCGAATTGCAGCAGCGCGCATTGCGCGAGCGGCCGGAGCTCGCCGCCGCCCGCGCGCAGATCGCAGCGGCCGAGGCCCAGGCGCGGCTGGCCAAGGCCTCCACGGTACCTGACCTGGGCGTCTTCGCGGCCGAGATGCACGTATTCAGGAACCCTGGCGGCCCGTCGAATTTCCTCTTCGCGGGCGTGCAGGTAAACCTCCCGATCTTCAGCGGCGGCAAGAACCGCCCGCGCATCGCCTCCGCACAGGCCCTGGTCATCGCGGCGCAGGAGGCAACGCATGCGCTGCGCAACCGCGTAGCCTCGGAGATCGCCGAGACGTACGCACACCTGCTCGCGGAGCAGCATCAGATCGACCTGCACCACCAGCTCATTCCGATCGCGCGCCAGACGGTCGAGAGCGCGCAATCGAGCTACGCCGCGGGGCGCACGGCCTTCGTCATGGTCCTCGACAGCGCGCGCGAGCTGCGCATGCACGAGCTAGATCTGGCGACGCACTTCGCGATGTACGAACAGCGCCTCGCCGAACTGCAGCGGGCGGTCGGGGCGGATCTGGGACTCGAGCGATCAGCGGAGGCAGGCCATGAAGAGCGTCATTAGCATCGCGGCGCTGGTCCTTCTCGGTGCCTGCGCGAAGAAGGACGGTTCGGGTGCGCTGCACGCCGGTGACATGCTGGTGCGTGTCCAGCTCGATCCCGACCCGCCGGTGGCCGGCGACAACGTCCTGTGGATCGAGCTGATGGATGCGCAGGGCAAGGGCATCGACGGCGCACAAATCGGGTTCATCTACGACATGGCCGCGATGGGCGCCATGCCCGAGATGAAAGGCGGCGGCGACGTCAAGGCGAAGGGCGGCGGAAGGTACGGGATCACGTATCCGCTCTCGATGTTGGGCGACTGGACACTCACCCTCGGAATCGACGCTCCCGGACACTCTCACACCGAGTTGCGTCTGAAGGTATCGCCGCCGCACAAGGGCTACACGGTCGAGACGCGCGGGGCGATGCCGGCGCGCGAAGGCGGGGCGCAGACCATCGAGCTCGCACCTGAGCGGCAGCAGCTGATCGGCGTCGTCTACGCCCGGGTCGAGCGAAGACCGTTGACCATCACCCTGAGGGCGACCGGCCGCGTCGAGGTGGACGAGACGCAGGTCAGCGAGGTGGTGCTCAAGTACGACGCGTACGTCGAACAGCTGTTCGTGGACCAGACCGGGCAGCCGGTAAAGAAGGGTGACCCGCTGCTCACCCTGTACAGCCCCGAGTTGCTCTCGGCGGAGCGGGATTATCTCGTCGCGCTCCGTACCCCCGGCGTCCCGGGGAGCGAGCAGCTGGTCCGGGCGGCCGAGGAGCGTCTCAAGCTGTGGAACCTCGGTGAGGCGCAAATCGCGCGGCTGCGCAAGCGAGGCACCGCGGAGCCGCGCGTCGTCATCCGCAGTCCCGCCGACGGAACCGTGCTGGAGAAGAGCGTCGTCGCCGGAACAAGGGCGATGGCCGGGAACGTGCTTTATCGAATCGGAAATCTGGGACGGATCTGGGTCGTAGCGGACCTGTTCGAATCGGATGCTCCATATATGGAGCCGGGTCTCCCCGCGACGCTGGCGCTACCGTTCGCGGGCGGCCATTCGCTGAAAGGCACTGTCCAGTTCGTGTATCCGACCGTCGATGAAAAAACGCGATCGGTCAGGGCGCGACTGGTCTTTCCCAACGCGCGGCTCTCGCTCAAGCCGGGGATGTTCGCCGACGTGAAAATCGAGGTGCCGCTGGGCTCCCGGCTTTCAGTCCCCGACGATGCCCTTCTCGCGTCCGGCGAACACCGCTACGCATTCGTGAAGCGCGGTGAAGGAGAGCTGCAGGCCAGGGAAGTCAAGGTCGGCGCGCTCGGCGATTACGACGAGGTCCTCGCTGGCCTCAGCGAGGGCGAGGAGGTCGCGACACAGGCAACGTTTCTCTTGTCGAGCGAGGCGCAGCTACGCAGTGCCCTTCCGCGCTGGAACAATCCGTGATCACCAGGGTCATCGCCTGGTCCGCGAAGAACCGCCTCGCGACGCTGTTGCTCGTCGCACTCGCGAGTGCGTGGGGCGTGCTGTCGCTGCGGCACACTGCGCTGGATGCGATCCCCGACCTCTCCGACGTCCAGGTGATCATCTTCTCGGAATGGATGGGCCGTGCCCCCGACCTGGTCGAGGACAACATCACGTATCCCGTGGTGTCGTCGCTGCTCGGCTCGCCGCGCGTCACCGCAGTCCGCGGGCAGTCGATGTTCGGCATGTCGTTCGTGAACGTCATCTTCGAGGACGGCACCGATCTGTACTGGGCGCGCAGCCGCGTGCTGGAGAAGTTGTCGAGCATTTCGAACAAGCTGCCGCGAGGCGTGACACCGATCCTCGGCCCGGACGCTACCGGCGTCGGCTGGGTGTTCGAATACGCGCTGGTCGACAAGACCGGACACGCGACGCTGCAGCAACTCCAGTCGATCCAGGACTGGAACATCCGTTACGCGCTTCAGGCGGTGCCGGGCGTGGCAGAGGTCGCGAGCGTCGGCGGGTTCGTGAAGGAGTATCAAATCAATCTCGACCCTGACAGGTTGGCGGCGCTCAACATCCCGCTCGGCACTGTCGTGAACATGGTCCGCATGTCGAACGCGGACGTGGGTGGTCGGGTCCTGGAAATCAGTGGAACCGAGCACTACGTGCGCGGCCGCGGCTACGTCAAATCGCCCAAGGACCTGGAGAAGGTCGTGCTGGGCTCGCACATGGGGACGCCGGTGCTGCTGCGCGACGTCGGCACGGTGCGCATGGGGCCGGCGCAGCGGCGGGGACTTGCGGACCTCGACGGTGAGGGCGAAACGGTGGGCGGAGTCGTCGTCGCGCGCTCGGGCACGAATGCGCTCGACGTGATCGACGCGGTCAGGTCGCGCATCGCCGAGCTGAAACCTACCCTGCCGGAAGGGGTGCAGATCGTTCCGACCTACGACCGGTCGCGGCTCATCCGCGAGAGCATCGCCACGCTGAAGCACACGCTGATTGAAGAGTTGATCGTCGTCACGCTGGTCATCCTGCTCTTCCTGCTCCATTTCCGTTCGACGCTCGTCCCGGCGCTCCTGCTGCCGATCGCGGTGGTGCTTGCCTTCATTCCCATGAAGCAGATGGGTCTGACCGCGAACATCATGTCCCTGGGCGGCATCGCCATCGCCATCGGCGCGATGGTCGATGCGGCGATCATCGTCGTCGAGAATGTCCACAAGCGGCTGGAGGCGATCAAACCCGGGGACCAGCGCGCCGAAGTGGTGCTGCGCGCGCTTCAGGAGGTGGGCCGGCCGATTTTCTTCTCGCTGCTCGTCATCACGGTGGGATTTCTACCCGTATTCACGCTGGAGGGTACTGAAGGCCGCCTCTTCTCGCCGCTCGCCTGGACCAAGACCTTCTCGATGGCGTTCGCGGCGTTGCTCTCGATCACGCTGGTCCCCGCCATCGCGACCACCTTCATCCGCGGGAAGATCCGCGACGAGGACCACAATCCGGTCAGCCGTCTTCTCGGCCGCCTGTACGATCCCGTCTGCCGCTTTGCCCTGCGCTTCCGCTGGTCGGTGATCGCCGGCGCGCTCGTGCTCATGGCTCTCACGGTGCCTGTAGTGAAGTTCCTCGCCAGCGAATTCATGCCGCCGCTCAACGAGGGCACCTTGCTCTACATGCCGACCAGCGTTCCCGGCATGAGCGACGCCACCGCGCGAGATGTCCTTCAGCGGCAGGATCAGGTGATCAAGCGATTCCCCGAAGTCGAGAGCGTATTCGGCAAAGCGGGACGTTTCGACACGCCTACCGACCCAGCCCCACTCTCGATGTTCGAGACCGTCGTGAACCTGAAGCCTGGCGTGAAAGACCTGGACGCGCTGGTGCGCAAGCTGGATGCCGCGCTGCAATTTGCGGGCATGCCCAACGTCTGGTGGATGCCGATCCAGACGCGCACCGAGATGCTCGCGACCGGCGTGCGCAGCCCGCTCGGCGTGCTGGTGCTCGGCCCCGACACGAAGGTCATCGATCGGATCGGCGAGGAGATCGAGACGGCGTTGCGCGAAGTTCCCGGAACGCGCAGCGCGTTCTCGGAACGGATCGGCGGCGGGTATTTCCTCGACTTCGACGTCGATCGTGACCGCGCGGCGCGCTTCGGCCTCAATGTCGGCGACGTCGAGGATGCCGTCGAGACCGCCATCGGTGGCCTGACGGTGTCGACCACCGTCGAGGGACGCGAACGCTATCCGGTGACGGTTCGATACGCCCGCGACTTCCGTTCCGACCTGCAATCGCTCGGGCGCGTGCGAGTCGCCACGATGGACGGAGCGCAGATCGCCCTCGGACAGGTGGCGAATCTGAGATTGCGCACAGGTCCGTCGATGCTGCGCGACGAGAACGGACAGCTGGCAGGGTACGTTTTCGCCGACACGAGCCGCCCTATCGATGACTACGTCCACGACGCGAAGAAGGCGGTCGCGGACAAGGTCAAGCTCCCGCCGGGTTACCGTCTCGACTGGGCGGGGCAGTACCGCTACCTCGAGCGTGCCAAGGCGCGCCTTGCAATCGTAGTGCCCCTTACGCTGCTCATCATCTTCATGCTGCTCTTTTTCAACTCGGGGAGCGCAATCGAGGCGGCAATGGTGATGCTCGCCGTCCCCTTCTCCCTGATCGGCGCGTTCTGGCTGCTCTGGCTGCTTGGCTACAACATGAGCGTCGCGGTGTGGGTCGGACTCATCGCGCTGGCCGGCCTCGATGCGGAGACTGGCATCGTGATGCTTCTGTACCTCGACCTGGCCTGGAAGGAACGCAAACCATCCACGCGCGACGAGGCGCGTGAGGCCATCGTGCAGGGCGCGGTCAAACGCATCCGGCCAAAAATGATGACGGTGGCAACCATCCTGGTCGGCCTGGTGCCGATCCTCTGGTCGCAGGGCACGGGCGCGGACGTGATGAAACGCATCGCCGCGCCGATGGTCGGGGGCGTCGTCACCTCTGCCATCCTCGAGCTCGTCGTCTACCCCGCGCTGTACCTCATCTGGAAGGGACGGGGCCTTCCGCAGACCATTCAAGGAGAAGCAGCATGAATTGGATTGTCACCAGCGTCCTGGGTCCTGCAGTCACCGCGTGATTCCGTACTTCGTCATTCCGCCGCTGCGAATCGGGCCGGTTGCGCTGCAGCCGTTCGGTATCCTCTCCGCAGCGGGGATCCTGCTCGCCTCGCGGCTCCTGGTAGGCGACGCGAGCAGGCGCGGACTCCAGACCGAGCCGATGGAGAAGCTCGCGACGTGGGCGGTTGCCGGCGGCATCGTCGGAGCCCACCTGGTGCATCTGCTCCTCTACCATCCGGAAGAATTGCGGGAGAACGGGCCGCTGCAGATCCTGAAAGTATGGGACGGCCTCTCTTCGACCGGCGGCGTGGTCGGCGGGATCATCTGCTGCATCGCGTTCCTGCGGCGACACGGCCTCCGGTTTGCGACGTACGCGGACGCTTTCGCTATCGCTGTTCCTCCCGGGTGGGCAGTCGCGCGACTCGGTTGCTTCTCGGTCCACGACCATCCGGGAGTTTTGACGAGCTTCTTTCTGGCAGTGGCCTTCCCCGGAGGGGCACGCCACGACATGGGACTCTACGATGCGCTCGTCCTGACCGGGATCACGATCCTCGTTTACATGCTTGACCGACGTACAGCGCTTCAGGGGAGGCTGCTGGCTGTCGTCGCGCTATTGTATGGATCTTCCAGGTTCGTTCTCGACTTCCTGCGCGCACGCGATCTCCCGTACTCAGACGCGCGGTACTTCGGTTTGACGCCCGCTCAGTATGGCGCTCTCCTCCTCATGATGTGGGGTCTCTGGAAGCTTGCTCGCGGGCGGCGAGACATTGTTCACCTGCCCGCGTCTGCGCCACATTGAACACGCGGTTGCATCCCGCCACGGTGCCGCACAGAATCCCCGCCAATGGTGCGGGTGATCGCAACCGTCGCCTCGTTGGTGTTGAGTGCGCAGGGCTTCGTGCCCTTGGTACTGGCCTGCTGCAGCGCTCCGGCGGTGCATGCCTGCTGTTCGAAGGCGAGAGCGGCCGACATTCCGGACCTTCCGCTGCTCAGCCGGGCACCGTGCTGCACGCCTGCCCCGCCGCAGGCGATCCACAGAGAAGACTCCGTCAGCCCGGACCGCGTCAGCAGCGCGCCTCCTGCCGTGATCGTCCGGCCGACCGATGTACCCGTCTACCTCACCTCGATTCCGCCACGCCGCAGGACCGTTCCCGGCGCCGTGCCAGCGCTGGGACCACCTCTGCCGCTTCGGATCTAGATGGACGTCATGCGCCTTCTGTAAGACCGCGGCGCGTCGGTCCGTCTTGATCTTCGCTTCACTTCAAACGCCGCTCGCGCGGCAGAGGTACGTCTTGAACAACTGGACGGTTGCGCTCGCAGCGAGCGCACTGGTCGTCAGCCCCGGGATCGCGCACGCGCAAGAGCACGAGCACGGATCCATGCCCGGCATGGAACACGCCGAGCCGGTTGGGCCTGGTGCAGAGCCGTTATCGTTCACGCACTCGCGCGAAGGCTCGGGCACGAGCTGGATGCCGGACTCCTCGCCCGTCTTCGCGCACCACTTCATGGCCGGCGACTGGATGCTGATGCTCCACTACGCCGCGACCTTGGGGTACGACGATCAATGGAGCGATCGCGGTTCGCGCCGCCTCACCTCGACGAATTGGGTCATGGGGATGGCGGCACACCCGCTCCTCGGAGGACAAGTCACCTTCCGGACCATGCTCTCGGCCGAGCCTGCCACCGCGGGCGGCGAGCTGCAGCTTCCGCTGCTGCTCCAGAGTGGCGAGACGTATGGCGGTCAGCCGCTGCACGATCGCCAGCACCCGCACGACCTCTTCATGGAAGTCGCCGCAATCTACCGCCGTCCCATCGCCGACCTGTTCGGCATCGAATTGTACGGCGCGCTTTCAGGAGAGCCGGCGCTGGGGCCGACCGCGTTCATGCATCGCGCTTCAGCGATGAACAATCCGTTCCCGCCGATCGGCCACCACTGGCAGGACTCGACGCACATCTCCTTCGGCGTGCTGACTGCGGGCGTCTACAACCGATGGGTCAAGCTGGAGGGATCCATCTTTCACGGGCGCGAGCCCGACGAGAATCGCTCGGATTTCGACTTCGGCGCGCTCGATTCCTGGTCCGGACGGCTATCCGCGAACCCGACGCAACAGACCAGCTTCCAGGTCTCCTATGGCTACGTGAAGAGCCCCGAGGCGGCGCAACCGCGGGAGAACCTCCATCGAGTGACCGCGTCAGGAAGCTACAGCGCGCCGATGCTCTCGGACGGCAACGTCGCATTGACTGCGCTCTGGGGAAGAAACGTCGAGGCGGGCCATTCATCGGACAGCGCGCTCGTCGAGGCGAATCTCGATCTCGACGGCAAGAACGTGCCCTTCGTGCGCTTCGAATACGTCCAGAAGCTCGGCCATGACCTCGTGCTGCCGGGCGACCCGGACGCAAAGTACGACGTGTTCCAAGGCTCGTTCGGATATGTGCACCGCTTCACCGGCGGGCCCGTCGTACCGGTCATCGGCATTTCCGTGGACATCGGGATCGTGCCCGCCTCCATCGAGGCGCAGTATGGGACGCGGACTCCCGTGGGGGCCTTCGTCTTCATCGGGCTACAGCCGCCGAAGATGTCGTTGGGCCACGAACACCACATGAGCGGCATGTGAAGAAAAACGAGACGGCGGCGCAGTCGCGAACCGGAATCGATCCGGTCTGCGGCATGAAGGTGGATCTCGATCATCCCAAGGGCGGGAAGGTGATCTACCAGGGCCGCGAGATCGGCTTCTGCAGCGGGAGGTGCAAGGCAAAATTCGAGGCTGATCCGCAGAGGTACCTCCATCCGAAGAAGGCCGAATCGCCGCCGCCGCCGGGCACCGAATGGACTTGCCCCATGCACCCGCAGATCGTCCGCAACGGGCCCGGATCGTGCCCCATCTGCGGCATGGCGCTCGAGCCCCGCGCCGTATCACTCGACGAGAGCAATCCCGACCTGGACGACATGAGCCGGCGGTTCTGGGCGAGCCTCGTCTTCACGGTGCCGGTGTTTCTGCTCGGCATGTCCGAATTCCTGCCGGGAACGCCGGTCCAACATGCGCTTGGTCATTGGTTGCCGTGGATCGAGCTGGTGCTGACGACGCCCGTGGTCCTCTGGGCAGGCTGGCCGCTGTTCGAGCGCGGCTGGGCGTCGATCGTGAACCGAAGTCTCAACATGTTCACGCTGATCGCTCTCGGTACCGGTATCGCGTACGTATTCAGTGTCATCGCGACCGTCGCCCCGAGCCTTCTTCCGGAAACAATGCGGCGCGGCGGAATGGTTCCCGTCTACTTCGAGCCGGCGGCGTTCATCGTTTCCCTCGTCCTCCTCGGCCAGGTCCTCGAGCTTCGAGCGCGGGCGAGAACGCGCGGGGCGCTCAAGGCACTGCTGGGGCTCGCTCCGAAGGTCGCTCGCCGCATCGACAAGGACGGCTCCGAGCACGACGTCCCACTCGCGGAGATGATGCCCGGCGACCTGCTCCGGGTCCGCCCGGGCGAGAAGGTGCCCGTCGACGGCCTCGTCATCGAGGGGCGTAGCAGCGTCGACGAGTCGATGATCACGGGGGAACCGACCCCGGTCGAAAAGGGCCCTGGCAGCAGGGTCACCGGCGCGACGGTCAACCAGACGGGGAGCCTGGTGATGCGCACCGAGCGCGTCGGCGAGTCGACCCTGCTGGCGCAGATCGTGCGCATGGTCAGCGAGGCGCAGCGGAGCCGCGCGCCCATCCAGCGACTTGCGGACAAGGTAGCGGGTTGGTTCGTGCCCATCGTCGTTGCTGTCGCCGGGCTGACCTTCGCGACCTGGATGCTGATCGGACCGGAGCCGCGATTCGCGCACGCGCTGGTGAATGCCGTTGCCGTCTTGATCATCGCTTGCCCATGCGCACTCGGTCTCGCCACGCCGATGAGCATCATGGTGGGCGCGGGACGGGGCGCTACCGCGGGCGTCCTCATCCGCAATGCCGAGGCGCTCGAGGCCATGGAGAAGGTCGACACGCTTCTCGTCGACAAGACAGGCACAATCACCGAGGGAAAGCCGCGGATCGTGACCGTTCAATCTTTCGCACCATTCGCCGAATCGGAGGTGCTCCGGCTCGCAGCAAGCTTGGAGCGCGCCAGCGAGCATCCGCTCGCGCGCGCCATCGTGGAGGGCGCACGAGAGCGCGGAATGTCATTGGGACCTGCACGCGAGTTCACCTCGACGACCGGCGGTGGCGTCAGCGGCCACGTCGAGGACCGCCAGGTCTGGGTCGGAAGCCCGCGGTTTCTGGAAAGCGTGCATGTTCCCGTCGAAGGAGCGAAAGAGCGGGCGGAAAGGCTGCGCGCCGAAGGGCAGACCACGCTGTTCGTCGCCATCAATGGGCAGCTCGCGGGGTTGCTTGGAGTCGCAGATCCCATCAAGCCATCCAGCGTAGAGGCGATTCGGCTACTGCGAGATGAAGGCATCCGGGTCGTGCTGGTCACGGGCGACAGCCGTACGACCGCGGAGACCGTGGCGCGGAAGCTGGGCATCGAGGACCTTCACGCAGAGGTCCTGCCGTCGCAGAAGAGAGACCTCGTGCTGCGGCTGAAGCGCGAAGGCCGCATCGTCGCGATGGCCGGAGACGGCATCAACGACGCGCCGGCGCTTGCAGCCGCGCACGTCGGCATCGCCATGGGCAGCGGAACCGACGTGGCAATGGAGAGCGCCGGAATCACGCTGGTGAAGGGCGACCTCCTCGGCATCGCTCGAGCCCGGATTCTGAGCCGCGCCACCATGCGCAACATCCGGCAGAACCTGTTCTGGGCGTTCGCCTACAACGTGGCCGGCGTGCCGCTCGCGGCGGGCGTTCTCTACCCGGCCTTCGGCCTGCTGCTAAGCCCGATGATCGCCAGCGCAGCAATGAGCTTCAGCTCGGTCTCGGTGATCGTCAACGCTCTGCGCCTTCACCGAATTCGCATCTAAGTAGCGGACGTAAAAGCATCACCGCGTCGCCGGGTACGGGTCGCGGAACACGAGCAGGCGCCCCTTGCCGGGATCGCACACGTAAGCGGTCCCCGAATCGTCCGTCGCAACGCAATGCGCGTCGGGCGCGGTCTCCGCGCTGCCGAGCACCGCCGGCCGGCCGCGCCCGTCGATGCCGATCACGGTCAGCGTCGCCGCCCCGGCGCCGGGCACGTAGAGGTGCGAGAGCCTGGCCGCGAATGCGATCACGTCCACGCCGTTCCCCGCCGGAGCGTGGCCGAGGACCGTGCCGCCGTGCTCGACATCGAGAACGACTGCTTTTCCCTCCTTGCAGCCCACGAAAGCGTATCCGTGCGGGACGTCGAGCGCGAGACCGCGTGCGCCTTCGCAACCGTTGGGCCAGCGCGCCACGATCGTCCGCGATGCGAGGTCGATGGCGAGCGTCGCGTCGTGCCAGGTGTTCGTGTACGCGCGGCGCCGGAGGGGATCGATCTCGAGAGACTCCGGTCCGTCAGCCACCTCGATGCTCCCGGCGCGCACGAGCGCCGGCGGTCCTTTCCGGTCGAGCCGGAATGCTTCGATCGTCTTGGAGCCCGGTTCGCTCACCCAGACCTCGCGCAACGGCGCCACCCATCGGACGTAATCGGGAGCGCCGCCGACCTTGACCGAGCTGAGGATCCGTTTCGCCGCCGGATCGACGATCGCCAAGGTGCCTGCGGTGCGGTCGGAAGCGAAGATCAGCCCGTCGCCGCTGTCGGCAGAGGTCGTCCCCTGCGAATGGCCGCGTTCGCGCTGTGGCGAAGTGGAGAACCCGGCGATCTCGCTGACGCCTTGCGTCTTCGGATCGACGAGGTCGAGGCGACCCGATGCTCCGGCAGGCACGAGCAGCTTGTGCAGCTCCGGGGAGAAGCGCAGGTCATCGAAGCCGATGCCGCCCTCGCCGCCGGGCAGCGCGAGCGGCGTGAGGATACCTGCTGCGCCGAGAAGGACGAGGACCGCTGTGACGTTCATTGCTTCCTCCGGAGAGTGGGGAGTCCGATGCCGAACGCCCAGGTGAAGCCGGCGCGGATCTCCGTCGTGCTCACCGGTCCCGCCCGCGCCAGCCGGACCGCAGCGTCAATGGAAAAGCTCTCCCGCAGCCGCCAGATCGCACCGAAGAGCCCCGAGATCGTGGTCGGTGCGTTGCGCTCCGCCTCGACGAAGAGCTCGGCGACCGGCCGGACGACCCATGCATCGTGGCCTTCGGCGATCAAGCTCGCAAACATTCCGGGCGTGTGCGTGCGCGTCCACGATGCAGCGCCGTTGAGGTGGAGCGTCAGCGCGTCCCATCGCTGGGATGCAATCAACGCCAGCTCCGCACCGGCACCGCCCTCTCCGTCGGTTGCCGGGAGCAGCGCGCTCATCTCCGCCGCAATGCTGATGCCGCTCTTCTCCTGCAGGACGCCCTCGCGAAGGACGTGTTTGAGCGAAAGCGCCGCATCCTCGACGGCCCATCGTCGTCCGGAAGCCGAATTTCCGAGCTGCACGAACTGCCTGCCTTCGAGCACGAGCTCCCAGTCCGCTGCAAGACCCCAGTTCAGAATCAAGCTCGGGGCGATGAGAAATCGTCCGGAACCTTCCTTCAGGAATCCGACCGGACCGACCTCCATCTCGATGTCGCCCTGCTCCGCCACCGCGGCATCGGTCGCGTCGAATGGCCGATACGCCCGCGCGGAGCCCGACAGCGCCACCGAGAGCAGGAGCAGCAGCGCGACCGAGGTCCTGCCGGATCTGGAGGACAACCGTGCCAGGCCGATCGCGCGATCAGGGGTGGGACGGATGGGGCGCGGTGTAATGACGCGACGTGGACTCACCGGGGAGGAAGCTCAGACCGTCGACCGTCATGTCGTCGACGTAGCAATACGCCCAATCCTCTCCGGGCTCGAACGACTTGATCGCCGGGTGCTTCGTCCGGTGGAAATGCTTGGTCGCGTGGTGATTCGGAGACGAGTCACAGCAGCCGACGTGGCCGCAGCTCATGCAGAGCCGCAAGTGGACCCATTCGCCGCCGGATTCCAGGCATTCCTTGCATCCCGCGCCGCTGGGCTTGACCGCCGTGCGACCGGGCTCGCCGAGCTTTTCGAGATCGTTGCAGACCCGTTCCATGAAGCCTCCTTGTTGGACGTGAGCATCGCCACCACGCAGCGGCCGCGCTACAAGAAGATCATGACAAGCCGAGTTGCAAGCGACGTGTGGCCCACCCTGCGACTCCGTGACTGGCAGGAGACGTACGGGACGCTGCACATGTGGACGCAGATCGTCGGCAAGACGCGGCTCGCGCTGGCCCCGATGGTGAACCACTGGTGGCAGGTACCGCTGTACGTGACGGCGCGGGGACTCTCGACGTCGCCGATGCCCTCCGGCGGCCGCGCGTTCGAGGCGGAATTCGACTTCTTCGATCACGTGCTGGCGCTGCGGAGGAGCGACGGCGTGACGCGCACGCTGGCGCTCGGTCCCCGATCGGTGGCGGACTTCTATCGGGAGTACATGGCGCTGCTGAAATCCCTCGAGCTCGACGTGCGCATCCGCCCCGTGCCTGTGGAAGTGCCGCGCGCCATCCCCTTCCTCGAGGATCGCGAGCACGCCTCGTATGACGCGGACGCCGCGCAGCGCTGCTTCCTCGTCCTCACGCAGGCCGACCGGCTGCTCAAAGAGTTTCGCGGACCATTCCTCGGCAAGTGCAGCCCGGTCCACTTCTTCTGGGGAAGCTTCGATCTCGCCTGCACCCGCTTCTCGGGCCGACCCGCGCCGGAGCATCCGGGCGGCGCCCCGAACTGTCCCGACTACGTGATGCACGAAGCGTACTCGCACGAATGCATCAGCGCGGGCTTCTGGCCGGGCGGGGGCCCAGTGGAAGAGCCCGTCTTCTACGCGTACGCATACCCCGAACCGGCGGCTTTGCCGCGGGCGAGGATTCTTCCCGCGGAGGCGCGCTACGACACCGTCATGCGCGAGTTCCTTCTTCCGTATGAAGCCGTCCGTACCGCCGCGCGGCCGGACGAGTCGGTGCTTGCCTTCCTCCGGAGCACGTACGAGGCCGCCGCGGATCTCGCCGGGTGGGACCGCTCCGCGCTCGAGAGGAGAGTAAGCGCCCGTTGATTCGCGCTGGAGGAACACCCAAGACCGAGAAGCAACGCCGGGAGGACCTTTTTCATCGGCGCGGCATGGCAGCGAATCAGAATGACCCGAGCGTCATCAAAAGGCCTGTGAACCGTGAACCGCGCCAGATCGTCACCGCCCACCGGCAGCTCGAGGGAGCCGGCTTCGTCGTCCGCCGCCCGTTGCCGAGCGGAGAGGTGGACATGGTGGACCCCTTCCTGCTCATCGATGAGATGGGACCGGTCGACTACGGTCCGGGAGAGGCGGTGGGCGCACCTGACCATCCGCATCGCGGCTTCGAAACCGTGACGTATTCGCTGGCAGGCGAGTTCGAGCACGAGGACTCGGCCGGCCACCGCGGCGTGCTACGGGCAGGGGACGTGCAGTGGATGACCGCCGGAGCCGGCATCATCCATTCAGAGATGCCTTCGCGACGGATCCGGGAGGAAGGCGGCCGCGTGCACGGATTCCAGATCTGGATCAACCTGCCCGCGCGTCTGAAGATGGCTCGGCCGCGCTATCAGGAGGTCCCGGCCGCGAAGATTCCGGAGGCGGTGACCGCTGACGGCAAGGCGCGGGTGCGGATCGTAGCTGGCGAAGCGCTCGGCGCAAAAGCGGTGATCGACACACACACACCGATTGTCTACCAGGACTGGTCGCTCGAGGAGCTCGCCGACGTCACCGTTCCGGTTCCTGCCAGCCACAACGCGCTCGCGTACGTCTTCGAGGGGTCCGCGAAGGTGGGCGAGCAGGATCTGCGCGAGGGACAACTCGCCGTCCTCGGCGCGGGCGACGCCGTCCGCCTGCGCGGTGGCAAGGGACGCTTGCTGCTGCTGGCGGGCGAGCCGCTGCGCGAACGCGTCGCGCACTACGGGCCGTTCGTGATGAACAGCGAGGACGAGATCCTGCAGGCGATGCGCGACTTCCAGAGCGGGCGCATGGGGGAGATCACGCGCACGGCGCAGGTGCAGTGAGTCACCAACTCCTTACAAAGATGTCGTGGTCTCGATGCGCCGTGGTGGATACGAAATCAGTCGCCATGACGGAACGACCAAAAGACGTCTTCGACGCATGCCCACATCCAGGCCTGGAGTATCTCGGTCAGAACCGCGACGCCCGGTTCATGCGCTGCGACTTCTGCGGCGAAGTCTTCGTGTTGCAGGGCGGCCAGGTGTGGGCGATTCCCGCAGTGCGACAGGATGAAGGGTCGACGAACGAGGGCGGCTGAGGATGGATCAGCGAGGACGTTGGCCCGCACGGCGGTTCTGGCCCGCTGGCAGCCAGCGGCCGAGATGAAGCCAACCCATCTCGAACGGCGCGCCGCGGCGTTCGATCTTCGCGGTCGCCAACGCCGTCTCCTGCGCTTCCCCAGCGTCGACGTCGCGGACGATCACCGCAGCGTTCACGAGCGACCCGTTACCGCCCGGGTCCGATCGATTCGAGGGTCCTTCGAAGAGACGCCGCTCGGCACGGATGTCGACGGAGTATCCGGACGGAGTGCGCTTCCAGGAAGCCGACAACGCTGGCTGAACGCCATTTCCGGGAAAGAGTCGAGTCGTGCGCGTCTTTCCGCCGGGGAGAAGCTCGATCAAGACGCCGACCGTCGTCCTGGGGTCGGGCTCGAGCTTCGGAGCGAATCCGCTCGTCCAGGGATCGCCGCCACGATCCCACCAGAGCTCGACGCGGTCTCCGACTCTGCCCTTCTGCGACACGCTCGAAAGCTGGACGTCGTCGTCCTTGACGTCGATTCCGAACCGAAGCTGCGGCCCGCTGCTCCGCACCCGGACGACGAACGAAAGATCGTCCGGGTTGGACCACGAGGAGTCTCCTTCGATGACGTAGTCGGCGCGATCCACGACCGTCTCGACGAGGTGCGGGGGCGAGAATGCTCCGTGCGCGGGAGATGGGCCACCGTCGGGGTTAACGTACAGGTCGAGCCAATAGGCGGTGCTGGTTTCACCCCCGTCGGCCGGTCGAAGAATGCGATGCGACCGTGCGTTCCCCCTCCCGTAGGCCGTCCCCATCTCCACCTCGGCCTTCGTTGCCCGATCGACCACGGCGTAGGAGTCTCCGACCACGTGAAACGTCCCGGAGCGATACGCGAGGCTGATGCCGCGCGTCCATTCCTCACGGCTGCCTCCCCGTTCCCGCACATTCAGCATGCCGGGCACCGCGTCCACCTCCACCGAAAGGCCGAGAGCCCCGCCACAACGCGGGCAACCGAGCAGCGGCACGTCGAGGGCGAGCGTTTGCGGCGATGAAGCGAGGACTACGACGACGTGCCGGGGCTCGTCGTCGCCGCGGCGGGTGACACAGCCCAGATCCGGACGGCCATCACCGTCGAGATCTGCCGGAGGCTGGGCACACGCGACGCGCTCGTCGTGAACGGCTTCTTCGAGCGAAACAGGCGCCGCCGCGAGGACGATGGCGAAAGCAAGTGCGCAGTGCACGGAACCGCTCCCGCTGCGCGGCCGCCTGATCAGTCGAGGAGGACGCGTTTGGCGTTGAAGAAGAACTCGATCCTCTGGTCGATCCCGTTATAGCCGCCGTTGATGACGAGCGTCACTGCCCGGACCGTGTCGACGTCCGCCTTGGTGGCGACATCGTTGAGGTCCCGCCATCCGCCACGCCGCCAGAACCACGCCGCAGCGTCGCAGGCGAGACGCAGGTCGGTCGCGAGCAGCTCCGGATTCGCCGTCAGATCGACACCGATGTAGGCGCCGTACACCGAGTAGTTGAGGCGCCCCGTGAGTTGGAGCAGTCCTCGTCCCTTGTAGCGTGCGCCATCGCCGGGTCGGATGTTGTCCAGATCGAAGCGGAAGTCGTACGCCTCGCCCACATGCGGACCTGCCGGGTGGCCTGACCACTTCCCCTCCTCGGTCGAGGAGAAGAACGCGCTCTCGTGTCCGATCTGCGAGAGGAAGTGCGCCTGCAAGAGCGGCGTCGTGATCCCGTACCGCTCCATCGCCTCGTTCAGGTGCGCGATCAGCGCGTCGATGTCCGCGCGCTTGGCCAGCGGCACGATCCGCTCCAGCTGGTCCGCGGTCACACCCGCCATTCCGCGGAGCTGCTTCAGGAACCCGAGCGGATGAAAGTGCCATATGGTCGGAGAAGCGGGCGCTGGTGTCACGCCGGCGAAAGCGTCGGTCCAGAACTGAAGCTTCTGGATGAAGTCGGTTTGCGCCTGGAGGTCTGCGCTGCTCATGTTCCAGGGCGGCTTCTTCAGTCGATCCCACTTCTTCAGCTTCTTGTCCGTCCCCGCGTCCCACTCGCTCGGATGCAGGCAGACCGTGTTCCGAAGTCGATCGCGCAGATTGGAATCGCGCAGAGCGTCGCGCATATCGGCCTCGATCCCCGCATTCCCTCCGGACCGGGGCTTTCCGGAAGCGTCCTTCTGGACGGCATCGAGCAGGATTTGAACGTCACAGAAGCCGTCCTCGCTGAAGAACTCCTCCCCGGCCTTCTTGCTCGCCTTCTCCTCCAGCAGTTGCCACGTCTCCCAATCGTAGAGGGATACGGCGCTGAGATTCGCGTGGCTGAAGGTGCGGGCGGTCGTGTCGAGGTGCAGATCCACCCAGCTGTTCGTCCCCGGCGCCGTCTCGGCCCAGAGGTGGCCGTCCTTGTCACGGCGGAGCGCGCTTGCCGCCGGCTTCTTGAACTCTTTCTTCGCCGTGACGGAACTGGCGTTTGTGTCGAAGAGGAAGGTCGTCTGGGGATCGTAGGTGAGCGTATCCGTGCGGGCTGACTTGATGGTGAACGTGCGCTGGAAGAGTCCGTTGCCGGCCGGAAGCGGTCCATCCAGATCCGCAGCCGGTACGAAGCCGTGGCACCGATCGCTGTCGAATGTGACGACGATTTCGATGCTCGTGAAGGCGTCCTTGCTGCCGAGGCGCTTGACCGCGTCGCCGGCGCGAGCGTGCACGCGGATGCGGTCGGGCGGATCCTTCGGAGGATCTTTCAGGACGAATGGGACCGGATCGATGAGCTCGCGGGTTGCTCCGCTGTTCTTTCCCAGCTCTTCTTTCGGCCACCAGCCGCTCTTGTCGTGGAGCTCGACGTGCTGGTACGTGACGCCGTCCGAGACGCAGTCTCCCAGTACATTCAGGACGTCGCCAGGGCCGCCGTGGATGGACACCTGCGCGGGCGCGACCGGAATGACGAAGTCGAGATCCTTCTCGAGCCGGTAGTGATCCGGAGCGGCGTTGGTGGCATCGTCGATGATGCTGTAGCGCTGCCACCCTTGCGCGGTCTTTCCATCGACCCCTACGCATTCCCAGCGTTCCTTGGCCACGTAGGTGTCGCCCAGCCACTCCAGGGAATCGCGCGCCGCCGCGGCGATCGGCAGTTTCTTGAAGTCACCCTTTTCGATCTGGGTGAGGCTTCGCGGCAGATCCGTTCGCGTCACTGGCGCCTTGTTGAGGAGATCCGGCAAGGGAGCCGTGAGGACGTACCGGTTCTTCGATGCCGATCCGAGCTCGGCAGCGCGTGCCCAGGCGCTGACCTCGCCGCCGGTGACGTCGCGGAAGCCGACGTGCACCCAGCTTTCCGACGCATCCTGCACCACGGCGAGATCCGCAACTTCAGTTGCGGCAGGAAGCACTTCATGGGCAGCTGCCGTGAGCGCCTCATCGAGATTCTTCGGGACGACTTTCAGCAGGCGTGCCTCCCCACCGAGCTTGGCGACCTTCCTGACCGCGTCCGTGGAGGCGATTCGCTCACTGGGGACCCACCCCTCGAGCGAACCATGCCTCACTTTGCGGAACGTCTGCGAAACCTTCTGCTCGGCGTCGCGCCGCACCCACGTGCTTGCCGGCAGTGGGATTCGCTGGGCGGGGTCGCCATCCCACGCTGAGAACCACGAGGTGGGCGTTGCCGCGATGGAGAGCACGACGTCCTTCGGCGGTCGATGCGCGTCTTTGTAGAAGTCGCCGAGCGCGTGCTCCCGCGCCCACCCTTTTGTCACGGTCGCCGCCGGCGCCGCCGCCTGGTAGCTGACGAGCTTGAACGTCTCGGGCACGTCGTGGCGGCCCCGCGACGTCACGTAGTCGTCCTGGCTGGCACCAAGCGCGATCTTGGCGAGCTTCGATTCGTCGCACCAGCAGGTTGCTGGATGGTCCGTGTAGAACGGATCGAGCGCCCGCGTCAGCGTGTAGCCATTGGCGCAGAAGTGCCCGAGCTCGCTCGTGCGCTTCCAACCTTGCACGACGTGGCGCCAGCACTTCACATGATCCGAGCCTTCGTACCGCTCGGAGATCCGCAGCAGAGCTCCTTTCGGCAGGTCCACGGGAATCTTCGCGTTCTTCGACTCGGGAAGCAGCTCGCACTTCTTCGGTTGCGCTCCCGGTGCAAGGCGGTACGTCGCGTCCGTGAACCAATGCTCGTTGTTGGGATTGGAGAGAAACCCGTGCGTATCGGCGAAGATCTCGAAGTGCACGAGGTTGGTGGGACCGATCGGCGGTGCTCCCGCCGCCGCCTTCGTATCGCGAAGGTAGACTCCTGCCCAACCGAGCACGTCTCCTCTGGAGATCTTCACCGGCCTCTTCGGCTGGACGACCTTGCCCCACGCATCCGGCTCGGTGAGGGCCCAGTCATCCTCGAAAGTGGACCTGTCGACGGGAGCGAAACCACCCTCCGCGATCTCGTGGTAGGCGGTCCTGGCCTCGAACCGGACCTTGAACGGGTCCTTGAAGCGAGCGGTGGTGCCCTTCGGCAGAATCCCGATCACGGGCGACGTCGCTTTCCCTTCTGCGCGGATGACGACGCCACGCTTGTCGGGCCCGGGATCGTCGACCTCGACCTTCACCCGCCGCTCGATTGCGGTCGCGACGCCGTCCAGGAGCACGAAGCCGTGCAGATCGCCGTGATTGACCCCTCGCGCCTTGCCGCGCTTCGCGTGTTTCTTCCAGGCGGCCGCTGTCGGGATCGCCACGTCGATCTCGAAAATCGTTCCCGCCGGGATCTCTCCCTCCAACTTGGACGGATCCGTCGCCGAGAGCACCTTGACCGCCGCCGTGGAGAGGAACCGCGTGCAGTCCGGTTCCGCCGACGACGTCGCATCGTCGATCTTGAGCCAACCCTCGAGCGCCTGCCACTTCACTTTGGCAAAGCCGTGCGCCGTCTTCGCCCAATGGCCCTCCGGCGGCGCTTCTCCGGTGAGCACGATCCTCGCGTCCCGCGGCACGACTCCCACCGACGAGGCCGCTCCTGCATCGCCCGCAAGGCGGAGGCCTTTCCCGGAGCCGGACGTCTTCACTTTTTCCGGCCGCCTCGCGCGGAGGAAGACAGGCGGCTCCCGAGTCGGATCATCGCGGTATGGTTGCCAAGGAATCAGGTGCATGGCCAACGACCAGAACCCGATCTTCTGCCCCAGCGGAGTGGCCGTCTCGTGGTGCAAGAGCGCGAACCCCGCCGAGAACTCGTACTTCCCGTCAGGAAGATCGACCGTCTGCAACTGCTTGTCGATTCGATATGCGATGAGCGTTCCGTCGCGCACAGCGACGACTGGCTTCACGGTGTGAAGGTGGAGTCCCCCGTGCCAAAAGCGGTTCTTCCCAATTGGAAAAAACCCTTCGGTATCCGTCTCGCTGGCGCTCGCGAGCTTGTCGAGGTCCTTCTCATCCTTGATTGGCGTATCAGCATCCACGACTTCCCCCGATGGACTGTGACATCGCGGTCACGTCCGCCGTGACGCTCACTTGATGCGGATCCACTCGAGCAGCGGCGAGGCATCGACATCGGTCCCCTGGCGGCGCAGGAACGCCTCCACCGCGTTGCGCTCCGGCTCGCGATTCTCGAACACCCTGGATGCCGGCTGCGGCGGCAGGCCGCTCGTGATCCCCAGCAGATTTGGAAGGTACGTTCCGATCAGGTTCTCGTGGAGGTCGGCGGCGTCCGGCATCAGCAGCACCCGCCACATGGTCAGCGCGAGGCGCTGCCCGCGCGTTGGCGTCTCGTCTCCACGCAGTGAGACCAGGTTGTACGCGCCATCGATGAGCGCCTGCCGCGTCTTCGGCGTCAGTTCCTTGCGCTCGGAAAATTCCGCCAGCGAATCGAAGGCGGGCTGCGAAGCCATCGTTTCATCCGCGTACTGCTCCCACAGGAACTCCGCGAAGATCGGATCGAGCCTCCCCGTGACCGGCGCGGCGAGATCGAGCGTCTGTTTCAACGGAAGATCCCGGACCAGTGTTTGCGCCGCGATGCGCAGTCCCGGCAGCACCTGCTCCGCCGGCACCACCAGCTTGCAGGCAGGTTCTTCCAGCACGCGCTCCGCGCGCCGGGATGCGCTGTCCGAGAACGTCACCAGTTCCGCGCCCGGGTCGAGCGGGACCCGCGACCAGCTTCCCTGCAGCGGCTGCATCATCAACTCGCCGTCGTAATCGGTCTGTTCGACGATGACGTCCACCGGTCCGTCGGGCGCCGGATCGACCTTTCCACGGAGCGTTTCCGCGATCGCTATCGACAACTGCACCTTCCGCGACTTCAGGCCGGGCTTGAAGGGCACCCATGGACCCGGCTTGGCGGCAACGACCTTCACCAGCAGGATGTGGCTCGAGCGCACGACGACCGATCGCGACGTCGACTGCGTCATGGCGCGATCACCACTTGGAAGACTCGATCTGCGCGCTGGCCGTGCGCAAGCCACGAATCCCAACGCAAGAACGGTGACCACGACCGGCGTGAACCGCGCTGGAGGCATCTGTCGCGTTCGATTCTCTCAAGTGCGGGCATCGACGGCATACCAGGCGAGGGCGAATGGACTGCGCGTTTCCAGGCCGAACCCGTCCACGGCGACGGCGCGACCGTTGGGCGCGGACTTGTCCTTGGTGACGGTGATCTTTGCCGCCGTGGCGATCGTGCCGACGCCCGTCGTCGCGTGGAAGTTGATCTCGAAGTCCGGCGTCCAGGTGCATTTGTATACGGAGACGTACAATCGGTTCGCGACTCCGTTCGCCGTGGGATCCGGCTTGGCGTCCGTGTTGGTCCAGAAGCAAAGGTCCGTGCGGAAACCGAGGTTGAACCGGAAGTGCGCCAGCGTGCCGCCGGCGCTGATGTGTCCGCGGCGGCAGCCGATTCCCGGCGCGTCCCACATCTCTCGCTGCCAGCGTTGTCCGATGGGGCGTGCTGTCGGCGCCGGATAGCCGCCGCCGTGATTGCCGGTTGTGCCTCCCTGGAAGCCAGTCGAACCCACGGCCGAGTCTCCTCCGGTTCCCTCGCCCCCGAACGGCGACACGTCCAGAATGAACGATGCGTCGACAACCGGAACGGTTTTGACGCACATCGCGGCGTCCGCCGCGCTGACGGGCGCCTCGGTGGCACCGATGTAATGATACTTCCCGTAATGCGTGTTGTCGGGCAGGTTCGAGATGAACGCGTATTTGTGGTTTCTCGCAGGAGGAATCACGCCGCCGACGGGCGGCAGGTTGTACGCAGAGCTGATGTTGTTCAGGAAGATGTGCTGGATCCAACCGCCGAAGACCTTGTCCAGGCCGCGCTTCCCGTCCTGCCCTCCGCCAATCACGTCGACCTTCGCGTCGGCGTGCCAGCCGCTGTTCGCTCCGGTCCACGCGCCCCCGCCCGACGACGACGTCGTGAAGCCCGCGAAGTTCGCGGCGGTCTGCCCGGCCGCGGGGGACGGGCTGCAGTTGACCTTCTGACCCTTGCTGTCGTTGCTGACCCCCTGCACCCGGACCAGCACGAGGTTCATCATGATGAACGGCTCACGGTCGATCCTCGTGCCGTCCTTGGCCATGAACTCGAACGTCTTGCCTTCGTTGCAGTTCACGAAGGGGCAGATGTGGAAGCTGCCCACCGCGCCGGCGAGGAGCGTGTTCGTGAGCCCTTCGGCGTCGCTGCCCAGGGTGGGAGCCTCGGGATTGTCCTTGAGCGCGATCACGTCCTTGTGATCGCCGTCGGGCGCGGGCCGGCGGTCGCGGATGACGGCCCAGCGCACCGGAACGCCGGCGGGATCGATCGCGACCGACAGCTTGATCCGGTCCTTGTCGAGAATCGAGTTCTCGAGGAGCACGATGGGCTTGTTGACGGCATAGTCCTCGTTGAAGTCGTTCGCCGCCGGCGTCGGATCGGCGATCTTCCAGGCGTGGCGATTGACCGGCGAGTTGCCGGCGCGATTCGTGATCGCGGGCGTGGACGGAATGTCCGCAGTCAGCTTCTTGAACTTGACCACCGTGATGAGAACGGTGTCGGCATTGGTCGGGTTGTCGTCCTTGAGGTGGATCCACAGCGACACGTCGCGCAACGCGCCGCTCACCGTCTTGCCCTGCACCCAGAGCTTCTTGTCCTCGTTCTTCTTCGTCGCATCCTTCGGATCGAACCCGATCTCGTGAGGCACGGCGGTGGCCGCCTCGCCGCCCGTCTTCAACTCGTTGGGGAACAGCTCGATCCTCGCGGTGTTGTTCCCCTCGAGCACGAGCGTTCCCTTGAACTTCTCCGGTTTCACCTTCCGCACGACGAGGAGCGCGCGGCCGTGGTGGCCGCCCGTGTCCTGTTCGTGGACGAAGCGCCCGACCTTGACCTTGTTCTCCGCCGACATCGCGT
>Ga0209473_1000046_pt1 | contig 71327 bp, 73 predicted proteins | sample GraSoiAngelo_133_FD_185890 | JGI IMG/M metagenome (GOLD analysis project Ga0209473, IMG submission 185890) | Grasslands soil microbial communities from the Angelo Coastal Reserve, California, USA - 14_0929_05_20cm (SPAdes) (version 2) | ecosystem: Environmental > Terrestrial > Soil > Grasslands ...
GCCTGGATTCCCATGTTAGGGGATTGAGTTAACACCACGGAGCCCGAGCCCTACCCGAAGACCAAGCGAAGTCTTTTGTTCCCGAGCCATGGGACGCGTTGATCTACACGATCGAATCCGGCCGCCAGCAATAAGGGATTGTGGGCGCGTTTCTGAAAGCGAACTTCAATCGCGGATTTCTCAATCGTGACGAGGGCCGTGGCATCCACGAAGTCCCGGAAAAGATGACGCGAACGGGCACGCTGATATCCGTTTTTAACCTTGCGGGCCAGAAGTCGATAGAGGCTGCTGGCCATCAGCGTGAGCTGGAGATCACAGTCAACCTTCATGGCCACGGCCGAGGACAGGGCATCCATATGGAAGAAGTCAATGCCATCGGCGATCCCATTTTCAATGATCATGCGTTGCGCGTAGCGCCCCACCAATTGGGGGGCGGAGCGGTGGAGTTGATTGGTCAACAAGAAGGTGGGTTCCTCATGACCAAGATCCGCGATGATGATCTGACGAAGGGAACCCTTATACCCGCTGAGGGTGATGGTTTGATCTAGGATCCGGGGCGTGCGGTATTCCCGTGTCACGCTGGTCAATTCAATGCGGCGCCAAGCCGAGAGGGGGACGCGATAGACTTGTTGCAGCATCTCAAAGGAGCGTCGACGAAGGGTTATAAAATCGATGCCTCGTTGGGTGAGGCGATGGAGATTGGCGTGGGTGGTGAGCTTGGAATCAAAGATCAATTCCTGCGGCCATTTCCCGGTCCGCTCTTTCCAGAACTCGGTGAAGCGTAAGATTTCATCGGCTTGATCCTGCTTTCGAATGCTGCCATGGGCATAGCAGAACACGCGAGTCTCGGCGTCCTGAGCCAGGAAGGCGAGAATCCCCTTTTGTTTGCGGCTGCGCTTGGACACATAGTGTTTTTCTACCAGGGCATCGTCTCCGTGATAAGGAATGGTGTGGAAATCCAGATCAAAGGAGACGCCGCGATCGATTCCCAGTTGGTTGATGGCGGCAAACCAGCGCTTCATGAAGGCGGGATAGCAGGAGGGAGCAATCCGGCAGCTATATTCGGTGAGGAAAGAGCGTTTCGGAACCACATTTAAACCGGCGAACAGGGCCAGGCCTTCGTCGAAGACGGAGCTCATGACGTGACTGTGCCGCGCGCTGCCAAACAACTTCAGCCCCAACAAAGAGCGCAGGGCCGCGCCGGCCGGAATCATGCGCGAGCCGGGGAAGTGTGTTTCGCTGAGGAGTTGGTCGAGAGGAATCTGAGCCAGAAAGGGCAGGAAGAGAAACAATCCGCCAAAACGGGTGCGCAAGGACCGGGGCGTCAGATCCAACTGACGGATATCGGCGACGTCGGCGGCGGTGGGGCGTAGGGTGGGCGGGCGTTCCTCATCGGCGCGTCGGGGTAGGCGGGCAAATCCCTCCTCCCGAAGGGTCTGCCAAATAGCGGCGAGACTGAGTTGGTGTCCAGACTCTTCCAACACCTGATGAATGTCATAGATGGAGTGGTTTTGTTTTCGGAGAGCCAGGATGCGCTCTCGGACGGCGTCGCGTTTGGGGGCGCTGTGCGGGCCTCTTTGCGGTGTCTGGAAAAACTCTCGTTTAGGATTTTGGCGGAATTCATGGCACAGGACACGAAAGCTGCCGTAGGTGTAACCGAAGCGTTTGGCCGCGTCCTGTGCGGGCCAGTGATCGACGAAGAAAGCGCGGAGGGCTTCGTATTGACGGTGAGTGGCATTGGAAGGTTTTAGGAAGGGGCGGGTTAGTTCTGTTATCTTCTTTCGTATACCGTCAGCCACGCACCCACTATATCTAGTTACAATTCCTTGTCAAGCACAATTTCCTGTGGTCCAGTTCCGCTTCGGAATGACCGTCCGATCCGCTGATTTCTAGGCTCGATTTTTAGTCAAAACAGCCGAAATAACGGGGGTTTTGCAATGGGGTGGATTTTAACTGGCCCACATGACATGGTGGATACAAGATTTACATTTCTAGAACATCTAACACACATCGCGGTTTGATCAAGCTAGAACTGGAATTTTGCTTTTCTCCTGTTAACCATCGCGCTCACGTGGGAATCCAGGCTAGCGTGGCGCACGACTGGATTGCCAGGTACCCACTGCAAGAAACTTCGTGCGGTCGGACCGCAACGAGGGTCAAATTAAGTCGTTCCGCCCGCAGCGGCCGCCTGTTCGAGTAGCTTTAGCGCTTTCCGTCCCCCTTCCACACTTGACGTCAGAATTCGCCGAATGGGGAATCATGGACTCGGCTCCTCAAAGGCCGGAGCAGACGGCAACTCCTTGTTGGGATCGATGGCGTGCGGAATAGCACCGAGGTCGAAAAAACGGCTCTCTACGCCTGACGCCAATCGCACAATGCGAAACCCCGACCGGCTTGCACCGATGGGCAAACCAACGGCTCCGGTGGTAATCATGTGCACGTCGCCGTCATGGCCCGAAGCATTGCGATGATAGTGGCCGGCAAAGATGTAGTGCACACCATATTGATGAAAAAGCTTGAGGTAATGTTGGCGAATGCTGGTCGGAATGTTGAAATACTGGTCAGGCTCATCGGGGCGCTCGAGAAAGTACGGGATGTGCTGGAAGATGAAAATGCGCTTCGCGCCCTCTGCATGCGCGCGCTGCAACTCCGTGACAAGCCATTTCTCCTGCGCTTCTGATTCATGGGGAACACTTTCCGGACTTGCGATCAGGTTCGAGTCCAGAACGATCCCGCGCACGTCGTTGGAATCGAACGTGTAGTAGTCCGGCCCAAAGTTCTTTCTGTACTGCGCCAAGGTTTGCTCTGTGGGTTGATTGCCTACGTCGTGATTGCCAGCTACGTTGTAAACCGGAATCTGCGGATCCAGTTCACGAATGATGCGTCGATATTGCGCGATCTGCTCGGCGTCGCCCGCACGATTCACGAGATCACCGCAGACAACCACGAAGGCGGGCTTCAGTCGATTGATGCTGGCGACCACGAATGTAAGGTTGGCTTGCTCCTGCAAAGTGTTCTGATTCCCCGCGTACATGCCCATCTGCGGATCAGCCATGTTCACGAAAAACTCCGGCCCGCTGGCGCGCGCGGCACCGCAAACCAGTAACACCGCAAGGGCGAGAAAGTGTTTCATGATCCAGGTCCTCAGAACTGGTACCGCAGTGCCACCTGGACAATACGCGGATCGCCGGTGGACGTGATTTTCCCAAAGGTGGACGCGCTGCTCACGTTTGCCCCTGGCGCGTTCAAATGAACGTTGTTAAAAACGTTGAAGAAGTCCGCGCGGATTGACGTTTTGTGGTTCTCTCCGAAAGACTTCTGCACCGCCCAATCAAGATTGAACAGGCCCGGCCCGCGCAGCGGGTTACGCGCGGAAGTGCCGAACGTGCCGGGAGAGTTCAGCGTGAAAGCGGCTGCGTTGAAGTATTGAGCGACCACGTCCGCCCGGGAGCGATCCCCATGCAGAATTGGATGGCCGATAAGATCGGCGCGATCGTTGCCGACTCCGCTCAACGAGCGATCCTGTCCCGAGATGACGGTGAAGGGTGTGCCGCTGCGCCAGGCAAGGGCACCGGCGGTTTCCCAACCGCCAACGGCGGCGCGCAGGAGCCAGGGTGTGCCGCTCAATCGCGGCAAATCCCAGATTCCCCAGACGGAGAGATTATGTGGGGTGTCGAAATCCGACAGTCCGTAATTGAAATCAGGAACGAACGGGTCGGGATTGGAGACTGTGAACTGATTGTCCACAGACTGATTGTCGAGCGACTTCGAATATGTGTAATTGAAGATCGCCGAGAACCGGGAACTGAAGCGCTTCTCCAGCGTCAGCTGCAAAGAGTGGTAGTTGGAGATGCCGTCATTGTTCATCTCGATCAGCGACGCATAGGTTGGCGCCAGAGGACGGCGCGCGTTCGTGTTGCTGACTGTCGCTCCCGGCTGAAAGACGGCAGGATTACGCTCCTCGAAGTACTGCAGATCGCGTCCTTGCGTTCCGACGTAAGCAGCGCGGAACACAAGGTCAGAGGCCAATTGCTGTTCGATGGTGAGGTTAAATGCGTCCGTACGCCCCAGCCCCCAATGCGTGTCGAAGTACTGATATTGCTGCGGCAGCACGAACTGAGATTTGGCATCGGCGTGAACTGGAGCGAACGGCGGGAATGGGTTGGTAACGCCGGCGCTGCCGTAGGGATCGAACAGGTTCGTGCCGAAAAGTGTTACCGAGGGACTGAAGGGGGCGTTCTGTACAAAATTGTTGTACAACTTCATGAAAGGCATGATGTAAAACATACCCCAACCGCCGCGGATCGTGGTTGGATACCGTCCCTGCCGGACGGCATACGAGAATCCTAGTCTGGGAGCAAAGTTGTTGGTGTCCGCATAGATGCCGCCGGTCGGGAAACCAGGATCCCCAGCGAAGGCAAGCCCCACTGGCGCGTTCGGGAACCGCTGCGACTTGAATCCGGGGATGAATCCCCCAACCTGATTCTCGATGGGGTCGGTATAGGGGATAAAGGGCTCCCAACGTAGACCGAAATCCAGGGAAAGCCGCGGAATCACGCGCCAGGTATCCTGAACAAATGCACTGATCTGAGGGCCGCGCGTGAACTTCGCCTTGCCCGCGGTTTGCGTAAATGAACTCACATAGCCGGTCATGAGATCAACCAGTGCGTTACCCGATCCAGAACCGTCGAACCTCAACACCGGTTCTTCCTGGAATCCCGTTTTCGAATCGAACTTGGCGTAGGGAGTGTAGGTCGCTCCCATGTGCATCATGCGATTGCCGCGGAGCCACGTTATTACATCCGAGACTTCGTAGTTAGCGCGAATCCATTCGCCGGGAGGCTGCGAGCCACCGGTGCCCCAGCCGGAGAAACCGGTCACGTTGAGCCCGGTCTCCTGAAACTGCTCTGCCGGTTTCGTGGCGTTGATCGTACCGAAGTCGAAGATCGAAAAGGGGGCGGTACGGGTCTGGATGGAATCGAGATTAAGCCCGGCGAATGTCGCAGAGTTGAGTAGGCTCGAACTGATCGTCCATGTATCGCTGACTTTGAACTCCTTGGTGGTTTGAAGCTGCCCAATCTTGTAGTTCAGCAGCGTATTTCCGCCATTCCAGCCGGGGTCGCTGTAGTGCACGTAAAAAAAGCTTCCGGAGAACTGGTGTTTTCCCAGGTTGTAGTCCAGCTTCGCAAGTCCCTGGTGATCCCGGATCTCCGAGGGAACCGCGTACAAGAGCTTCCCTGTCGGATCGGTGGAGGTGGGGACTTTGCTGAATAACGCACTGGCGAAGCTCGAAACCGGAACTTGATTGCCCGGGAATGGGACCTTCGTGACCGGATCTACAAGTTGCTTGTTGACGGCGGAAAAATCGCCGCGCCGCTCGGCGTCGGTGGGCACGAAGGCTGTATTCGCATTGGAGGTATTCGCGATAGTCGTGCCCTGATACGAACCGAAGTAAAATAGCTTATCGTGGATAACAGGCCCGCCGATCGAGCCGCCGAACTGATTACGCTTTAGCGCGTCTTTGTGCGAGGCAAAGTAGTTGGTCGCGTTCAGCGCTCCATTCCGCAGGTACTCGAACAGCGACCCATGAAGTGAGTTCGTTCCCGATTTCGTAACAATGTTAACCACAGCGCCGCCAGAGCCGCCATATCGCGCGTCGAAGTTGTTCGTCTCCACGCTGAATTCGGCAAGCGCGTCCGGGTGGGGGAACGCCGCGTTTAGATTTGTGATATTGTCCTCGTGAGTCGCGCCATCCAGCTTGTAGGCCACCTGATTGCCGTATGTTCCATTTACGGATACGGCGATTGTATCGCTGGTGCTCGCATAGGAAGCCCGGTCGGTTCCCTTGCCCGTCACTGTGCCGGGCGCCATGAAGACGAGCGTCGCGGCGTTCCGGCCTTCCAAAGGCATTTCGTGAATGTACCTTTCGTTTACAACCTGACGCAGAGCTCCCGATTCGGTATCGATCATCGGAGCATTTCCCACCACGTTCACCTGCTGTACCGCCCCTCGCACCGTCAAGGGCACCTTCAGGTTTGCCGGGACGTTTACGTCAAGCTGGATACCGCTCTGATGAAATACGGCAAATGCGCTGGCAGAGACATTCAACTCATAGCTGCCCGGAGGAACGAGATCAAATAGAAAGCGTCCCTCGCCATTAGTAACCGTGTGCCGGGTGAACTGCGTGCCCGACATTACGAGGTCGACTTGGGCGCCCGGCACATAAGCTCCTGAGCTGTCCACCACCTCTCCCGACAGCCTGGTCGTCGGCGCGACCTGGGCGCTGACTGCGCCGCTCAAAATGAAGAGCGGTGTCAGCATGGACGCAAACCTAACGAGTGCTTGGTAAGGGCCTATGAAAAAGCGTCTTGAATATGCGCGAAGGAACGCGCACATGATGACACTCATGGGTGACTCCTTTGCCGGTGCTACTGGTGAGCGCTAAAAGTGACCAGCGAATGGAATAGCGTTGATGCGCAGTGCTGAGAACGTTGTCAGCGGCACGGCGCTGAATGTTAGTTCAACTAAACTGGCGGGGTCAAGGTGGATCCTCCACGGCCTCTCGAACATTTCGAATTTTGAACAGCATTTCGCCGAGTTCCATGGAATGAAGGCGGGAGGGACAAAGAGGGGGCAAGTCTGCTGAAGGAACAGGTGCAGCAGGCGATGCCGGGCGCGCTGTTCTGGATTCTGACCAACGGAGGAGTCCGGCGCGGCATGCCCGACTGGTCCAAGCTCCCAGAGCCCCAGCGCTGGCAGATTGTCGCGTTTCTCAAATCATTCAGAGCCTCGAGCGTCTCACAATTATCCACGGTCTCCCGCTGAACCCGCGGGCCCGCGCCGTCCATGCCGAGCCCAATTGATATTCGTCAGAACGAAAACCGAAAGAGCTGCCTCCCTTCTTACTTCTCACGACGACTGCCGTCTTGATCTTGATTTGGTCAATTGCGTGAGGCTGTGGTCGCATCGAGGAATGATGCCAGCTTCGCGGTGGCCCGGAACTGCGGAATTGGATCGAGATCCTTGAACGCGCTCGTGAACGCATTGGACAGGCTCCGAGTCGTCCGCGCAGCGAATTGTTCGACATGCGGATTGAAGTACAGGTCATGGACTCGCCGGGCCAACTGCTTGGGAACGCCTTGGACGAAGGCCCGGTAGATGACCAGTTTCGCAACTTCGTCTGGAATCTGCGTTGCTCTCCAAGCCACGACCTGCTTCTTCATCGGCTCGAAGTTCCGTTGGATCCGATCGACTCCGATTGAGAGCACATCGACGAGGCTGAGGTGTTTCGTGTGTTTCGCCAGTATGGGAGTGAAATCGCCGTGGAAAGCCATGCTGTCGCACACGAGTACCCAGTAACCTACGGTGAGGGCAAGTCTCATAGTCTTGTCGTTGGAGTTTCGGACGCCGATTGAGAAGCGGCATCCGACGAAGGTGGTTTCAAGGTCGAGGACTCCGAACATCTTCCGCAGGCCGGGTACTTTACCGCCCGGCAGGCAGCTCGGGCGGGCTTTTCCTGGGAACGCCTAACCGACTATTCCAAGAATGGGCGCTTCCAAAGAGTTGCCCACGGAATTTATCGGCCGGCCCAGTTTCCTTCCTCACGCTTTGAGGACCTCTTTGTGGCCTGGCTGAAGTGTGGGCCAAAATCTGCCATCTCACACGAAAGCGCTCTTGCCCTGTATGACCTGTCCGACGTCCTCCCTGCGGAAGTTCATGTCACAATCCCACGAACCGCCTCCCGAAGACGAAAGGGAATCCGCCTGCACACAAACCAGCTGCGGCCTTCCGATGTGGCAAAGCGCGAAGGGCTGCCTGTTACTTCGGTTCCGCGCACGATAGCGGATGTGGCCGGAGGGACTGTCTGATGATCACCTTGCCAGCGCTATCCGGGACGCATTGGAACGCGGGCTCACCGCCAAGCAAGCACTTCTGGTCGAAGGAAGGCGCCGGGGAGGCCAGGCCGCACGTCTGATCAACGCTTACTCACACTCATCGAGAGGCCACTCGTGAAATACAAAACGCCGACGGCGTTTCGCCGTGCTTTGGAGGCTTTGGAGGAACGGCTTCACCAACAGAGTCGCGTTCGACCGATTCTTGGCACGCCTCATAACGAAGATTGGTAGAACCTATGGAAGTAATGGATGTTTTGGAATCCTCGGCAAAAAAAAACACACCCGCTTTTTGCCTAAGGCGCGCCGTCTCCAAGAATTCTCAGCGTGAAGTGCACTCTTTGTTTACAGTGATTTAAACCACGCGCGATTGTGCACGGTAGCGCAAATTGAGGCGCTATCTTGCACGGTTCATGCACGGTTGCTGCTCCGATCGCTGGAACCGCGACCGCAAAATACAGTAGAATCAAGGGGATAGTTCATGTCGGGGCGTAGCGCAGCCTGGTAGCGCGCCTGCCTTGGGCGCAGGAGGTCCCCGGTTCAAATCCGGGCGCCCCGACCAACTTCGCCGTTCCTGCTCAGTGGCTTACGAGTGCATCATATTTCGCTTTTGAACTCCGCGCCCCTCTAACTTGCGATAAGGGCCAGCTATACGACTTCACCACACACGATGCGTGTAGCGGGAGTTTGGGAACGCGGTAATCGATTGTTAGAGGAGCTGGCTGAACAGAGTTCTGGCCGGAACGGCAACCGGGCGCGGGACGCGAAAGCAATCGGCTTCCTGATACGCCAGGTTCATCACCACCTGGAAAGCGTGCGCCGCCTTCGTTTGTCCCTGAAAGTAGGCGAGCGAGGGCGAAAGGCTGGTTTCTTTAATCTTGACTTCCACCAGGAACCAGGGCTTGCGGTCACGAACCACCAGGAAGTCCACCTCCCGCTTTTGTTTGTCGCGCAGGTAACGCAACTCGAAATCGCCAAATCCCAGGTCCGTCCACCCTTCTACGGCCTTGAGCAGATGGCAGGCGACCATGGTCTCCGCCCGCGCGCCGTCGTCGGCCAGTCCGCTCCAGTCCCGCTGAAACCATTTGGGTTCCTTGCGCAGTGCTTTTGCGACATTGGTAAACCATGGTCGAACCATGAATCCGTAGTGCAGACGGGCCAGCAGATCGACCCACCGCTTGATTGTGTCCACCGAGACTTGAATTTCTCGCCCTAGGCTGGAGTAGACCAATTGCTGTGCGCTCCGTTCAGCCAGCAATTGCATCAGCGTTTCCATCGTTCCCAGATCGTTTACATGCGCGACCTCGCGCAGGTCTTCGCGTGATAACTGCTCCTGGCGCAAGGAGCGCCAGCGGCGCGTGAACCGGCTGTCGCGGCGGAGAAACGGTTCAGGGAACCCGCCGTGCTCCCACAGCGCGTCCCAGTCAGCGGAGGCGATCTCCGCCGGCGGTCGAATTTCCTTTTCGGGCAGCTGTGTACGCATGCTTTCGCCGACGCTCCACGGATGCATGCGGTAGAGCAAATAGCGCCCCATCAAGCTGTCACCCCCGCGACGGAAAACGTCGAGCCGGGAGCTCCCGGTTACGATCAGACGGACGCGCTCGCCGTAGGTGTCGAAAAAGCCCTTCAGCAGAGTCTTCCATTTGCTGTACTTGTGCAATTCGTCCAGCACGGCGACGGGAATCTGCGCTCCAAGGCGGTCCAGCTGCAGAGCTTCGGCCAGTGCGGCTGGACCGCGCAGCAGCTTCCTGCGATCATCAGCGTTGTCCCAGTTGAGATAAGCATCGCTGATGGACCGGCACGTCGTAGTCTTGCCTACCTGTCGCGGTCCGGAGACCAACGCGATCTGGCGATGCCTGCGCAGATGGTCGGCCAGGATCTCAGTATACAGGCGGTGTCGCTCCTGCATGTGGACCATTATCACATACATCGTAAAATGGTACAGACTATTTTACGATGATCGTGAAAATAAGCTCGTGGGGATTGGCCCACGTTATAGGGGAGCGGCGGTAAATGCCCCAAGCATGGGAACTCAGCGTGGAGCTGCTACCTGTACGTCCGGCCCAGCCGAAATCAGAGGTTTGGTGCAGAAAAGTTCGAAAATCGTCTGCTAGGGTCGACCAGAACATCCCGCGTATTTTCTTTAGTTTATCAGCGAGCCGGTTCACCCAAAACGCTCACTGTGGAATTCTCCTAGGCAGGCGGTCTGGACTCACAAGTCGTTTAATTGCCATGAGTTCGCTGAACGCTGAATATGTTAAAAACACGGGTAGGCAGGCATGCTATTCAGAAACCGTTGAACGGCAGCAAGTTAAGCGGCACGCTATCTGGCAATTATGGGGAAAATTCAGGGGACCCTGCATTTCTGGTCCCATCAATCTTCGAAAATGCAAATCCGGTGATCACGCACTGGGCCCAGCCCGCACGTAACAGCGTCTCTCAATTTGCGTTTTTAATCGTCCAGTGAAAAGTAGGCAGGTGAATTCAACGGGTCAATTCGTACATGGCTGAGGACAAGACGCCTGCCGAATGCACCCGGATGTGCGTCAAAGACGGCATGATGTACGCGCTGGCCGTGGACAAGAAGCTCTATACCCTGGAAGGACATGAAGCTGAACTCTCGAAGCATTCACGACACCAACCCACCGGGCACGACGACCATGACGAGGCTCAAGGAACAGATTCGCTACGAACTCTCGGAAACGGATCGCGGCGCGCGGATTCGGCTTGTCACGTCCAGTCCGGAGACAACGGACGCCGTGCACGCTTTCCTGCTCTTTCAAATCGTATTATCCTGTGCGGCATTCCTCGCAGGTTTTACCCTGCGATCCTCCCACTCCCTCTTTAGCGATGATGGGGACCATAGTGAGGCCCGCCACGGGATCGGCCCACCACAGACCGAAGAAAGTATTGAGCAGCAGCGCCGCCAGCAGAATGGTCGACAAGTAAGTACAGAACTCCGTTTGTTTGGCGTCCGCTTGCATGGCGGAGCTGCCCAGAGCACGGCCCACTTTTTGCTTTACCCGCGAGAGTAGAGGCATTACGACCAGCGAGACACAAGCCAGAATTATTCCAGGCGTGCTGTGTTCGGGAGTTCTCCCAAACCATAGATCTCTGACGGATTCGTAGGCAATGTACGCCGCCAAAGCCAAAAAACAGACACCGACAACTTTAACTGCACGTTTCTTGTTTCGTTCGCGCTCATGAACCTCCGCGTCAACGGACATTCTACAGAGCAAGACCGAACCCGACTGTGACTTCGATGAAGCTATCGATTCCAAAGCCGACAAGGGAAATGCTGCCTGCCGCTGCTCCTGCCACGACAGCCACTAGACCTTCCAGGGCGTTCCACGCGATGGTGAAGTATTCGAGCCTTCGCCCACGGCGCACGACAGCGCCACGTTGCAGAACGGCGGTTCCACTCATATTGTCAGTTTACAACCCGGCTGCATTGGCCACACCATTTTCAAATGCTCAACAATCGTCTGCGGCGCCGTCTTTTTAATCACATTCTCATGTCTGTCGGGAGTCTCGCGCTGACGGTTATCTTCATGCATTTCTTTCCTAAGCGCGATTTCATCTCTCGGCTAAGCATTGGGACAGCCTACCCTGCGCTATTCCTTACGGCAGCCGCGCTGCTGTTGGGCCCGCTCAATGTGCTGTGCCAGAAACCCAATCCGGTTAGCTTTGATCTGCGGCGGGACTTGGGAATATGGGCGGGAATCTCTGCACTGGTACATACCGCGGTCGGCCTCAACGTCCATTTGCGAGGCAGGATGTGGTTGTATTTCCTTGATACTCGCCACCACTTGCGACGGGACACCTTCGGTTTCGGAAATTACACGGGTGCTGTTGCAACTCTGGTCTTCGCCCTGCTCTTGGCGCTGTCTAACGATATTTCACTTCGTTGGCTCGGAGTCGGCCGTTGGAAGTCGCTTCAGCGGTGGGCTTATGCCGCGGTCGCCCTTACCACAGCACATGCAATCGCCTATCAGCATGTTGAGAAACGCAGCTTACCTTTTCAGGCGGTTCTTTACTTCCTGCTCTTGGTTGTTTCGATCTTCCAACTAGCAGGCATCTTCAAGAGTCGGCGGACTCAAGCGAGTCCTCAGCCCGATAACTACTACTCTGCAAACGGTAGCGCTAAGGGCTCTTCTTAAATTGGCCATTTAAAATACAGGTTGTACCCGTCAAGATTCAACTGGCAAATTTGTATCCGATCCGGTGGACTGTGATTATGTGCTCGGGGTCCGACGGTGACGCCTCGATTTTTTGGCGCAGTTTGGCGATGTGGTTGTCGACGGTGCGAGTGATCGGGTAGTTCTCAATACCCCACACTCATCCAATATTTGGTCACGCGTACGATTTCATTTTCATGCAGGATAAGACATTTCAGTATTTCGAATTCACGCGGCGAGAGGTCCATCGGTCGTCCGGCTCTCACGGCACGATACTTTCTAAAATCGAGTTCAACATCCCCGAACTTGTACCTCTCAAGGGTTCGTACTCCGTTCGTTGCTCGCCACTTAGGAGGGTGACAACCACATTAGGTTGCATATATATCCAGCAACCAGAATAGGTTGCACTAGCATTAGACAACCTTATTAGGTTGACATTGACTTCGCATGTCCGTATGATATGAGCATGGCGCCAACCAGGAAAAGAGAGGCACTTCGTAGCGAGCCTTGCCTTGCTCTCATCGGAGACATGGTGGGCTCGCGTGAATTGCTTCCCAGCCGACGCCCAAAGATACAAGAGAGGTTCAGAGAATTTATTCAATATCTCAATAAGAAGTACGCAAAAGACATCTTGGCGAAGTTCGTCATTACGCTCGGCGACGAATTTCAAGGCCTGCTCTTGTCAGCAACACCTGTTCCCAACTTGATGTGGGACATCGACCAGCGATTCTCCGATCGCGACCTGAGAGTGGGTGTCGGATTCGGGGTCTTGACTACACCCATCCAAGAAGAGGCCATAAATGTCGACGGACCCGCTCTTTATAACGCGCGGGCGGCAATAGAGTACGCAAGGCGCAAAAGATCCTTGGGTGGGGTCTTTTTCGGCTTCGGCGAGGCCGATCAAGTGATGAATGGCATCGCTCACCTTCTGTCCTTCCACCGTTCCGAGCTTACCCGACAACAGCTTCGCATCGCTGAACTTATGCGCGAAGGACGCACTCAACTGGAAGCCGCTGAGCACCTGAAGATCAGCCGACAAGCGGTTAGCAAACAGGTAAAGTCAATGGGCTGGAGAGCATATGCCGAAGCAGAACAAGCTTGGCGAGTCTTTATCGAAAAATGCGTAAATCCAGCATTAGAGAAAAAACGTGCCAAGAATCATCATTAGCGATCAGTTTTTGACGTGGTCGGAATTGTTCGCGCTGTGGTCCATCGTGTCTTACGGAATCACGGCCGATCCCCTGCCTGAGGATGCGGACGGAGTCACGTTCAAGTGGCAAACTTGGCGCTGGGCTCTGATTTTGAGGATCGTGGTCGCAGCAGTTTTCTCCTATTGGATCTGCCACTCCGTCATTGTCAGCGCTTGGCTGGCTACCTTGACCGCCATTCAACCGTGGTTACGATTCCGAAGTCCTAAAAAGTGGACGGCCGAACTCGAAATAGTAGTAGTGGTTCTAAATCTACTTTTTGACTTTGCCTTCATAAGACACTTCGATCTACACATGCACGCCCATCTTTCGTTGCCCATCTCTCTCGAACCAATATCGGCAATTTCCATTGTGAGCGGTGTCTTGCTATTCGTCATTCGAGGTGGAACATACATCGTCCGCGGATGTCTCCGGAAAACCGAAACCCTTCCGCAACTTTCATTGCGCAGCACGGAAGCAGATAGCGATACCGGAACGAAGAGACTTGATCTAGTGGAGATGAACCGCGGCCGCCTGATTGGAAATTTGGAGCGCTTGGTTTTAACCCTGGTCGTGGTTGCGGGGAGCTATGCGGCGTTGGGCTTTCTCGTCGCAGCAAAGGGCCTAATTCGGTCAGAGGAACTGCAGGAGCGGGAATTTGCGGAATACTTCCTGGTAGGCTCCCTATGCAGCGTTTTGGTTGCACTGTGTGCCGGCCTGGTCATAAGGTACGCGCTTCTAGCGTTATGGCCGGAGCTTTTGTCGCTACAGATGGGATCCTAAACTTGCAACACCCAGGTTTTTCACGATGAAAGAACGATACCCCGTCGAGCCAACCTGATATCGGTATGGGCGACTGTACACGAACGGTGCACGAACCATAGTGTAACGGGTCAGGATCTTTTCCTTTGGTGCTCTGAAGATATTTTCCTGCAGGTTTCTCAGATTCTGGTCGGCCCTTGGCAACTGGTGAGATGGGTGCGCTGGGATAGGATACTCGGGTGTGTAGGCAAGCTGCAGGTGCTTTGGTTGCGCCATTGCCATCGATACGATAGTGCCGACCCAAGGCCCAATTCTTGGCAACGGTTTACAAGACCGTTGTAGGAACATCGAAGCTTTCGGTTCCGTGCCGAAGCATGGTTTTTAACAAAATGCGGGAACCGATTGGAGCACTCTCGCTGTTATTTCGCGATGGGGAAAATTCGGGAGACTCCATGCATGCGCATCCACATTTCCGTACATCGTGCCATTGTCAAATATTTTTCTAACTCGCTTGTTTTCAAAACCGAGACTGAAAAGGAAGGACTTCCAAGAGATAGTACGCCTGACTTGGGCGCAGGAGGTCCCCGGTTCAAATCCGGGCGCCCCGACCATTTTAGCCAATAGATAGACAGGGACCATCAGCCGCCCTTTGACCCCCTGAAGCGATGACGGCCTGTGGGTCCGCACTCTGTCCGGGCTGAAAATGGTTTGGCAGAGTGGAAGTCAGGAAAACACTCTCGTTCCAGAGCAGCTACGAAGCAAGTAGCTCGGCGAAAGACCTGAGGCTTTGAAAGCGCACTTTCAATGCTCCATAGGTGCGGGAGAAAGCACGCTCCACATCGTGTGTGAGGACAATGTTCTCGCCTTCGGGGTGTTGGTGTCGGAGCGCGATTAGGTTGGCAGGATCGAAGTTGTTCGCGGACCATTTGCACTCGATGGCTAGGGGTTTCTTTCGGTTGGTCACCACGACAAAGTCCACTTCGTGCCCACGCTTGTCTCGCCAATAGAAAACTTCGCGATTCTGCGAGCGGGCCATAATTTCATTGAGCACGAAATGCTCCCATAATACGCCGAGGTCGTCGTTTCGCAAGTCCTGCCAGCCGCGGTAGTAGCAGGTGAATCCCGTGTCGAAGGCATAGACTTTAGGTGCGGCGACGATCTCGGTTGGCCGGCGACTGCTGAACGGACGAATCACGTGTGCGACAAATGTGGCTTCAAGAACACGAAGGTAGTTTGCAATGGTGGGACGGCTCACTTCGCAAGGGCGGGCAAATCGAGTGGCGTCAAAGATGCCGCCGCTTTGTGCCATGACTAGCTCGGTGAATCTCTGGAATGAATCTCGCCTCTCCAGGCGAAAGAGCTCCTGAATGTCCTTGGCCCAATAAGCGTCCATCCATTCCTGAAAATCTCGTTCGTGTAGCTTGTCCGGCAAGAAGAACGGAGGCAACCCACCTCGCAGAAGACGGTGTTTGATGTCGGTCCGCTTGGCATCATCCATGTCGGGAAGGCACATGGGGGTTAGCCAGAGGTCTCTCTTGCGTCCGGCTAGCGTGTCTCGGAATTTTGTCGACGCACCTAGAGTAGAAGAGCCAGTTGCCACGAGATGCGTATGCGGATAATGATCGGCTGCAATCTTGAGCAATTCCGATGGGTTCTGCAACCGGTGGATCTCATCGAAAACAATCCGCTTGCCGCGCAGACCGTCGAAAAAGCTTTGTGGGTCGAGCATCATCCGTCGGACGCGAGGCAGTTCGCAGTCGAAATACTCGATGCCAGGGAGGCTCTGGCACAGGCACGTCTTTCCGACTCGACGAACGCCAGCGAGCCACACGACAGAGCGGTCCTTCCACGCTTGTTCGAGCAGACTCAGCCAGAAGTATCTGCGTACCATATGAAACCATATTTACACATAGTAGCGCCAAACGCAAACGTATTTACACTTGGCCAGGGAGCCCTTAGGGTCACGTGGGTTCGACAGACTCGAATGTGATCGGGATCTCGGGTCAAGGAGGAGTAGTCCTACTCAACAAACAGGTTCTGCGAATATTTTTTGCGGTGGTCGGTCGGGCGGCTGCAGCGGTCCGTACCGCAGAAGGCAAAGAGAAGAAGAAATTGCAAAACGGCAAGCGCTGGCCGAGGCACCGACCGGCGCCGGTGGCCCGGGGAACGCAAGGGGATGAGCTTCGATGCCGACATCGTCCGCTATCTGGTCATGGTGGTCACTCTGATCGAGAAGATGTTGGCACGGGCGGTGAGACAACACCGCATCGCCAGACGCCGCCGGATCGATTACCTTCTGCACTACCTGGAGAACAACAGTTCCTAGAACCGGGATGACACGCGAAATCGAACTAGCCGCCTTGGATTTGAGGTACGAGAGCTACCGGATGAAGAATCCGGCGGTGGAGGCGCGCTTGTTAGCAGCGATTGCCGAGCGCGGAATCGAAGAGCCTTTGGAGGGCGTGGACCGCGCGCCACTGAGCATTTTGCTGAACGGGTTCAAGCGGTATCGATGTGCGGTGAAGCTGGGGATGGGCCTGGCGCCGTACGCCTCGCTGGGCGCAGAGGAAGCCGCGGCCATTCTGAATCTTCTGCGCGTCTCGAATGACCACTCACTAAGCATTCTGGAGCAGGCGGCCTTCCTCGACCAACTGCGCAAGCTCGAGCAGAGCAGCGTGGCCGAGCTGGCCGAACAGTTATCGCGGAGCAAGTCTTGGGTGAGCATGCGGCTGGGGCTGCTCGCAGAGATGAGCCCGTGGGTGCGGGAGAAGATCTTCAGCGGCGCTTTCCCGGTCTATCCCTACATGTACGCGCTGCGGCAGTTCATGCGCATGAACGGGGTCCACAAGCAGGACATCGAGGAGTTCGTCCTGGCCTTGAGCGGGAAGAAGCTCAGCGTGCGGGATCGCCTGCTCGACCCGTGCAACGTCTCGGTGACTCTCGATACGATCACGAGGGCGGCCAGGGTTCTTGGCAAGCGCGTGCATATCACTCGCTCATTGAAGATACCTGCTCTTCCCCGCCGACGTCGGGTCAAAGCTACGGGCCAGCGGGAATCGCCGTCCGCGCAAAACGAGGGTACGTTGAACATCTTCTATCACCGCTTGGCTGCGTTCCACCAGCTCGGTCGTACGCAACGCCCAGTCATTTTCAAAGAGCTGCACGCGACGCACCGCACATTTAACCAACTCCACTGCCTCACAAAGGCGGACGCGAATCGAGAAATCTTTCAGTGCACGAGGAACGTACCCTGCAAGAAAACTCTCATACATCTCGTCCGTTCCGGCTTGGTCAAGGTGGGCTTGCCGGAATTGCCAGTCGGCCAAGAAGTATCCCACGTCGAGTGCGGGGTCCCCTAAACGAGAACTGTCGAGATCCATCACGGTGAGCCCGCCAGCGCAAACCCAGAGGTGCTCGCTTTTGAGATCCCCGTGCGTGAAAGTAGGTGGCTCCTGGGACAGTCGGTCGTGCAGTTCTTGCGCACAGTCGAGGACCGCCTCCATGACTGACCCCACGTCCGGCAGCAGGGCTGAGACATGACGGCTCTTGCGCATAATCGACCGAATCTCTGCTGCAAAATCATGAGGTTCAGGCCGACTGGCAAGCGCCACGGGGAGCTGATGCAAAGTGCAAACCGCTTCTCCGGCGCGGCGCAACCACTTAGCGGGGTCCGCGTTAAGTCGCCGCGCGTATTCGGAAAAGGGCACGCCGCAAAGTCGCGGGTAAAGGACCACCGCATCATCAGCCACGTAGGCTAGCGGCCTCAGACAATTCAAGCCGTCGCGTTCTGCCAGCCAGTCTGCTACCTCCCGCGCAACGCGGAAGGTTCGGGCTCCGTCTTCGCGACGAAAAGTGCGGGCCTCTTCGTCGCTGATGTACACCTTGGCGAATACGGTTTCCCCGCCCCCCGGGTCCTCCGGATCGTACCGCAGCACGTGCCGTCTGCCTGGTCGATATTTTACCGACGCGATTTTATAATCCCTGATTCGACGCCGGTCCGAGGCTCCGTTAGCTGACGCGTAAGTGTCTGCAAGCATAGTGCGCACGTGCTGCGGATCCGATAAGCGGGCAAGCTGCGTGAATCGTGCGTCGAGCGGAGAGACCCGCATATGCATGTTCAGCTCGGGAAGGTCGGCGGTCAATTGCAGGAAGGGTGCTGCCACTCCGCGGCGCACCGCCTCGGCCACGGCCTTAGTGATATCGACCGTCTCGCCACTGCGATCGGCATCGGTTTCCGATTCCCAGGTCACTGCGATGGGGCGAACGCAAGAGGCCTTCTTTCCTTCGGCGTATACAACCACGTCGTAGTACGCTGTGAGCTTGCGCCTAGGCTTGAATTGCGCTTCTCTTATACGAAGTGGCCCCACTACAGCCCCGGCGGGGAGGAGTGCTCTCAGCTGATCTGCTAACACGTTGCGGGCCGCCGCGGAGAGTAGCGCCCGGCGGATACCTTTTAACTTGGCGCGCCCTGACACGACCTCGGCGATGTTCATTCTCGACTCCCTTCCGTGGAAAAAAGGGAGCGTCCTTCCGCGTCAAATAACTATCTTTCAGGATGTAATGTGGCTATCTTTTGGCCAGTCCATTAGAATGTGATTCACCCCTCTCCGAATGGTGGGGCATTATGAGTATTCGGTCATGCGGGACCTGTTATCCATTTTCGTTCTGGCTAACCGCAGGAAACTGTTAGTTGCCGCAGCAGTTGTCGGAACAGCAATTGCCCTGGTCGACTGGCGGATCGGACCCTATATCTCGCTAGGCTTTCTATACCTGTTTCCGGTCATGATTGCAGCGGCATTCCTGTCGCGCAAAGCGATTATCATCATTGCTCTGCTATGTGCTGTTCTTGACTTCAACAATCTCTCCAAGAATGAGACGCCCGTGCACCTTGTATTTAGTTCCGTCGCGTTCATTGGCGCGGGGCTGTTTATTTCGGAGCTCATTCGCAACCGGTATCTCACACTTCAACAGCACGCCAACGAACTGGGAGATCAAATGAAGCGGCGGCAAGAGGCGGAAGAGCAGTTGCAAGTTCTGGTCGAGAGCAGTCCGGCCGCTATTGTTATCATTGATTCGGATGGAAAGATTCTTCTCTGCAACGACGCGGCTCAGCGCCTGCTGGCGCCGAACGCACAACCGCTGCGAGGACAACCAATCATCACTTTCCTGCCTGCCTTGCAACAGGCCCTTCACTCGCCGTCTTTCGCTGCATTTCGGACAACAATGCAATGCACCGGGCAGCGAAACAATGCGGAGGTTTTCTTGGCCGGCGTCTGGTTTTCTACTTACACGACCGCCTCAGGCCCGCGCTTGGCCGCTATCATTGTCGACCTGTCAGAGGACCTGCGCACCCGAGAGGATTTGAGCCTGGATTTTCTGTTGAAAAACAGCCGCATTCTCATGAGTGCAGTCGCTCACGAGGTTCGGAATTTGTGCGGTGCGGTCCTGGTAGTCCACAGGAATCTCTCGCGGGTCCAGGAACTGCAAAACAATGAGGACTTTCACGCCCTGGGCAACCTGGTGGAAAGCCTGCAGCGGGTAGCGGCTCTGGAGTTACGGACCACCGTTGGCCAGACCGCGGCCGCAGTGGACCTGAAAACCGTGCTCGACGAATTCCGCGTCATAATCGAGAATGCCTACCGAGAATCAAAAATCCAAGTCATATGGCAGGTCGCCCAGCCCCTGCCTTTAGTTTGGGCGGACCGCTACGGACTCATTCAAGTCTTCTTGAATCTGGCCAAGAATAGTCAACGCGCAATGCTGTCCACGGAGACGAAAAGGCTCTGCGTGACCGCGTCGGAGGAAGCACGCCGGGTAGTTATCCGCTTCGAAGACACGGGCGTCGGCATCGCTTCTCCTGAAAATTTGTTCCGGCCTTTTCAACGCGGGGCTGGGTCTGGGGGACTGGGCCTTTTTGTGTCGCGCGCGATAATGAAGAGTTTCGGCGGTGAATTGGCCTACGAAGCCAGACCGGTAGGTACTGCTTTCGTAATATCGGTGCCTGCGTTGTGCGCTATCGAAGAAACCGTCCATGCCTGAAGGAACAGAAAAAACAATTGCGATCTTAATAGTCGACGACCACGCTCTTTTTCGCGAAAGCTTGGTGCGACTCCTGCACGCCGAACGGGGATTCGAAGTAGTAGCGCATTGCGGCTCAAGCGAAGAAGCCCTTAGGGTTCTGCAGAAAAGGCAAGTTGATGTCGTGTTGCTGGACTTTGATCTGGGACAAAGTACGGGAACGCAGTTTGTGAGTTCCGCGAAGCAGCAAGGCTTTGGCGGCAAGGTCTTGGTCGTGACCGCAGTTATCCATCAAGGCCAAGCAGCCGAGTTGATCCACGCCGGTGTCTCAGGCATTTTCATGAAGCATAACTCTGCGGCCTTGCTTACGCACGCGATCCGCGACGTAGTAACCGGAAAAGTGTTCTTCGACCAAGAACTCTTGCAGGCGGCCGTAGCGGCCAAGACGAGCCAAACCGTCCATTCTCATCCAGAACAATTCACGCAACGGGAACGGCAGGTCCTTTCTTTGGTCTTTGAAGGCCTGGCTAACAAGGAAATTGCGGAACGCATTGGCGTTTCAGAGAGTTCTGTCAAAGCCACCCTCCAGCAACTCTTTGCCAAGACGGGCGCGCATACTCGCGCTCAGCTCGTTCGCATCGCCTTGGAACACCACAAGAACGAGCTCTTGTTTAAGCACTAACCAAAGATGGGCTTCTGCCCACAGGTAGTGCCCCCGGAAGGATGCTCCTCCAGTTGCCCCACAGACTCTCTTTACCCACTGGCAGGGATAAAGACCCTGAAAGGAGATGGCTGCGGCAGAAGCAGAATCGTTGAGACGTAATTCGTAGAAGCCTAAACCAGTTGAGCAAAAACCAGCGGTCTGTGATGAGCGTCACTGCAGATTGCGCCCGATCGATGTTGTAGTTTGGATGACAATCCTCAAGCGCCGAGGGCACTGTCCCGCACCATTTGGGTGCGCATCGTGCTCCGACCAGAAGTTGGTCCAGTGCAGCCCTCGCGCTAGGCTATTCTCGGGTACATCTTTTAATAGTCGCCCGCTTCCGCAGACATTCCTGCAAAGCGTGCCGCGAGCCGCGCACTTGAAACTGCGAATTGCCATTACCGGTAGCAGCGGATATCTGGCGCAACAACTCATCAAGCGCCTCGGCTCCGATCCCGACGTCGAATGGATCTTGGGGCTCGACATCCGCCCACGCATGGCGCAGGTGCCGTGTCCAGCCTCTTTTCTTCAATTCGATTTGACCGCGCCCTAGGAACAATTGAAGGACTGCTTCCTCTCGCATCAGATCAACACTGCTCTGCACCTCGCTTGGCAGTTCAATCCCATTCACGACCTGCGGCGGTCGCCAAGTGGATGTCGAGGGTTCGCAACGTCGCTGGGGACGGCACGACCCTCTACAGCGAAATGGTGCGTGCGGCTGGCAAGAAGCCGCTCGCTCTGCCCGCGCCGCTTCTCTATCCTCTCGCGGCAGTACTTTGGGCGCTTCACTTCGCGCCGTTCCCCGCCGGCATGCTCGACATGATTCGCTTTCCCTGGGTCGCCGACAACACGCGCCTGAAAAAAATTTTGCTTATGTGCCTCGCTGGGACTCCAGGCAAGCTCTGGACTCTTTCATCGCTGCTCACTTACTGCGTTCGAGCGCCTAACTGCGGGCCGGCTGTGGAAAGCGCTTCGGAGGCACTCTTTTTTGTGAAATCCATCCTTGCCCTCTCAACACTCTGCGCGCTAATTAAACATACAGGACGCAGCGCTTCGGCATGCGCTGGGTCCTCACGTTATACTGGATAAGATGAATCCAGGGGGAGTTGAAGCGCAGAAGCCGGTTTCGACGGCGCACTCGTCTGCAACGGGCTCCATCCTCTCCATCGATTATGGGAGAGAGCGGATGGGTCTGGCGATTGCTAATGCAAATACGCCAGTGGCGCAGCCTCTTGCCACGATGCAACGAATCAACCGGAATGAGGACATGCGCCGGTTGCGCGAACTTGTGCGCGAGCACGCCGTGAAACAAATCGTCGTGGGCTTGCCTCTCAAGCTGGATGGCACGCGCGGCGACATGGCCGTAGAAGCCGAGCGTTTTGCCCGCCGCGTACGAAAACAGCTTGGCCTGCCCGTGGAATTGGTCGATGAGCGGCTGACCAGTTGGGAAGCCGAGCGGTTGCTGGAAGAAACTCAGGGACGCTTCCTTCACGCCGAAAAATCCGGTGGTAGGAAGCCCAAAAAAGCATCGGCAAGAGCGACCGTAGATGCCATGGCCGCCGCGGTGATCCTGAAGGACTACCTCAAACGGCAGGAGCAACTGGCAGAACCGCGTTGAGATTCGAAGAAAAGGGGAAGGCGGAGCGGGGTTGAAATATTTTCTATATTTAATGCTGATCGTCATATTGGCCGCTGGCGCTTACGCCGCATGGATGTGGTACGGCATCACGTACCCCTACCAGGGTTTCCCGAAAGAGGGCGTTTTTGTCGATGTTCCCCACGGAGCTTCGCGCCGGTACGTCGCCTTTTTGCTGAAACAGAATGGCGTGGTCCGCAGCAAGCTGGCCTTCGAAATTTACGCGCGGCGTCATCCCAAACGCACGCTGGAGGCCGGCGAATATTTCTTTGACTACCCCATGACCGGACGTGACGTTTTCTGGAAAATCGCCAACGGACAAATCTTCGAGCAGCCTTTCACTGTGCGCGAGGGCGAAACCATGTTTGACATCGCCCGCGAGCTCCAGGCCGGCAAGCTTATGCCGGCGGGCGATTTTCTTTTTGCGGCAAGCGACCCTTCGCTGATTCGCGATTTCGCGCCCGACGCGCTGACCCTCGAAGGATTTCTTTTCCCCGCCACCTACGAACTTCCTCGTCATCCTGCGGCCAGCGAATTGACCGCGCAGATGGTGCACAAATTCAAGGAAGAGTGGAAGCGCATCGCCACTTCCGATCCGGTTGGGCAAGCGCCCTCGAATGGACAGGCAGGCTCGAAAGGACAGGCCACTTTGAATGTGGCAAGCCCCTCCGCGCGCCTGCGAATTGTGACGCTCGCTTCGCTGGTCGAGCGCGAAACCCCTAAGCCGGAGGAGCGTCCCATGGTGGCTAGCGTCTTCGAAAATCGCCTCCGCAAAGGAATGCGCCTGCAATGCGATCCCACGGTGATTTATGCCATGGAGCGATCAGGGCAATACAGAGGAACGCTGACCGGAAAAGACTTGAGCTTTGAGTCCGCGTACAATACCTATGAACACCGCGGGCTCCCGCCGGGCCCGATTGGGAATCCCGGCGAAGCGTCGCTGCGCGCGGCGCTGCATCCGGAGGATACCAGTTTTTTGTATTTTGTCGCGAATACCCAGGGCGGCCACTTTTTCAGCTCCACGCTGGAGGAGCACAATAGAAATGTGCTGAAGTACCGGCGGCTGCTGGCGGGGCTTCCGGCGGATCCGCCGCCAACGCCTGCTGTGCCGCCGAGCGCAAAAAAAGAGCACGCCAAGCCGGCAGCGCATCAGCAACAGCCACAGCACAAAGGCCAGACGCAATGAACCAGGCTCTTAAGAATAAGAAAGTACTGATCCTGGAAACCGCCCGCGAAATCAACGCGCAGAAATGGACGCCCGCGGAGATCGAGCAATTGCGCTTGCGGCTCCTCGCGGAACACGGTGAAGCGGGAAAAACCGGCCCGGAATATATTGCCGATGTCCTGAAGGATGCGGGCCACAAAGTTCTGCTCTCCATGCAGGAAGAAGCCGAGGAACAATACGAAGAGGAATTTGAAGACCTTCTGCACTTCAAAACGTTGGCGGATGCAGAAGTCAGCATTATGCGCCTGGACGAGTTGATGCGAAAGTTCCGCGCGCACGGCGAGAAGGCCGCGGTCGAGCGCGTGCTCGAAGTTGCCCGGCTGGGCAAGCGCCGCGCGGAAATGATTTCGCGCAATCACAAAGTCGAGCCGCAAAAGCGCGCCGAAAAAATCGAAATTGCCAATTGGTTCCGCATCTGGTTGGAAACTCCGGACTCTTTTTTTGATTGGCTGGACGTACGCAAACAGTCCCCCGAATTCCGCGAAAACTTTCCCCACGCCGAGGACGTGGAATGAGCACGCCGGGAAATGCAGCCACGGGGAGCGGTGCGCTCGAATTGCCGCCGTACTCTCTTGATGTGCAGGCTCTCGACCTCGGCAACGAGACTAAGGCCGTAGGGCTTGAGTTGGTGGAGACGGAAAACCGCGAGCCGGTGCGCGGCGAGGACGGTGCGGAGATTTGGTCGCAGATTTTCCCTGCGCTGGCAGGCAGAGACGCCTATGTTCTGGATTTTTTCAGCCATCTCGATCGCGTGCGGGAATTCTGCAAGGCGCGGAAAATGGAATGGCGCGAAGCCGCGGGGCGCTGTATCGTGATTTCTTCGCCTGGCGTCGCAGAGTTGCGGCAACTTTTCGAGCGCTTCGAACGCGAAACGTTTGGTCTCCGCGCAGGCAGCGCCGCACAAATGGCCGATGCCGCGCTCGAGGGCGAACTTTCTAGGCGCGGCTTGGATGCCTATCAACAGGCTTATACCCGCTATGCGTTTTGTGCGGTTTGCGAGCCCGAGGACGGTTGGGTCACGATTTTGAGCCAAACCCTGTGGCCCAGCGAAATCATCCGGCGCCTGCGCCCGGCGGTCCAAAGATTTGACGTCCATATTGCGCGGCCGAATTGAAGCTTTCTCCGTGCCCGCACCGCTTCGATGGACGGGCATCCAACTGGTTGTTAGATTGCTTCCTTTGTATCTAGGAGTGCGGAACTTACTGATGCGATGTGTCGAAACATGCCTGCTTCTGGCGACACTGGCGGCTGTTTCCTGCGCCTGCCACGGCCCGGCCATCACCGGGCATACGCAAATCCCTGCTTCGGAGCGGCCCGTGGCGAAGGATGCCACGCGCGAGGAGTTGCTCGACGCCTACAATCTCATCGCGCGGAACACGAAAACCCTGAATGCCACGGTGGAACTGAAACCCACCGCCGGGTCGAAATATAGCGGCGTCATCGATGAGTATCACGAAGTGAAAGCCTTCCTCCTCGCGGCGCGCCCCGTGGAAATTCGCATGATCGGTCAGGCCCCCGTAATCGGAAAAACGATCTTTGATATGGCCACCGACGGAGATACTTTTCGCGTGTCCATTCCGACAAAAAACAAATTCCTGGTGGGCTCGGTTGCCAACGAAAAGGTCAGCTTCAAGCCGATTGAGAATCTGCGTCCACAGCACCTGCTGGACGCCCTGCTTTGGCCCGAAATTCGCAAGGAAGAAGCCGTAACCATGCGCGAATTCAACGACGAACATGGCCGCTACTACGTGCTCACCGTCTTGCGCGGAGGCTATCAGTTGGAAGTCCTCCGCGAAATCTGGTTTGACCGTTCGAATCTCCAGGTCGCACGTATTCAGACTTTTGGCCCCAAAGGCATGCTGCTCTCGGATGTTTCCTTCTCCGATTGGGAGCCGCTGGAACCAGCTACGGCGCAAAGCAACGTCTCGGCAACACCACCAGCAGGAGCGCCGCCGGCACCTGCTGGTACTTCCTTTCCGCGAGCCATCGTGATCGAACGGCCACACGATGATTACAAACTGGAATTGCAGGTGACCAAAGTCGCCGTGAATGAAGAGATCCCCGCCGACCGCTTCAAGCTCGAGCAGCCCGCCGGCTCGGAATTGGTGCACGTGGGAGAAACGGCGGACACCAAGCCTCCCACGGAGAGCAAGCAGCCTCCGGAAAGTAAGCCACAATGATGGGCGAACTCATCCTTCGAAACCTGCTGCACCGCCCCATGCGCACGCTCATCGGCGCGCTGGGCGTCGCCGTCGAAGTCGCGCTCGTGATCCTCATTGTCGGCCTAACCAGTGGCCTGCTCACCGAAACCGCCAAGCGCATCGAAGGCATTGGCGCAGACATCATGCTCCAGCCGCCCGCCGCGTCGATCATCATCAATTTCAGCGGTTCGCCAATGCCTGCCAAGATCGGGGAAAAAGTTGCCGAACTCAAGTATGTCAGAGCGGTCGCGCCCGCGCTGCTCCAATTCAATTCCAGCGGAGCCGTGGAAACCATCTGGGGCATCGACAAAGACAGCTTCAATGCCGTCTCCGGAGGATTTGTTTTCATTGACGGCCACGACTTGGAAGGCCCCGACGACTTGCTGGTCGACGACTGGGCCGCCAAAGCCAAACACTTGAAAGTCGGTGACACTTATAACGTGCTGAATCACGACTGGCGCGTCGTCGGGATCGTCGAGCACGGCAAAGGCGCTCGCCTTTTTGTGCCACTAGACACCTTGCAGAATCTTGTCGGCGCGCGCGACAAAGCTTCGATTTTCCTCGTGAAATGCACGCGCCCCGAGCACACCGATGACGTCATGGAACAAATGCGCCGTCTCTTGCCCGGCTACACTGTCCGCCCGCTGAAAGATTTTCTTTCTCTGATGACTTCCACAAATATCCCCGGCCTGCAATCGTTCATCAGCTCGATGATTGCCCTCGCGGTCTGCATCGGCCTGCTTGTCATCTTCCTCACCATGTACACCACAGTGATCGAGCGTACGCGCGATATTGGTGTGCTGAAATCCCTCGGCGCGAATCACTGGTTCGTCATCCGTGCGCTGCTTTCGGAATCCGCGGCCCTGTGCGTGCTCGGAGTAGGGGCAGGCGTCGGCCTAAGCTACGCAGTGCGCGCGGGATTCCTCTGGAAATTTCCCACGCTGTCGATCCGCATTACATCGGACTGGATTTTCCGCGCAGCGGCGATTGCACTGGCCGGAGCCATGCTCGGCGCGAGCTATCCCGCCTGGATGGCCAGCCGAAAAGATGCCGTGGAGGCTCTTTCTTACGATTAAAGACAAAGGTTCAGCGCGGAGTACGAGAACTGAGAGTACCTAGGGAACGCAGAGGCACAAGGTTCACGTAGACGACCTGGAACAAAGACGAAAGGACTGCAGAACGCGCGGCATGGCTAGGCACGGATGTCAATCGCAGCTACAATAACGGAACCTGCGGAAAGTTTGATCCTTCAGGGAAAAAAGAGCGTGGAGCCGATACTCAGGACCGAAAATTTATGGAAGCTTTACCGCGCGGGCAAAGTGGAAGTGCCAGCCTTGCGCGGCGTGAATTTCGAAGTCCTGCCCGGAGAATCCGTGGCTGTCATGGGCCCTTCGGGCTGCGGCAAATCTTCCCTCCTCTATGTCATCGGCGGCTTGGCGCAAGCGACGCGCGGCAAAGTCCTGGTCGACGGCAATGATCTCACGGAGCTGAGCGACGCCGCGCGCACCAAACTCCGCCGCAGCAAAATCGGCTTCGTTTTCCAGCGTTTCAACCTGCTTCCCACTCTCACCGCAAAGGGCAACATCGCCATCGCGCAGTTCATTCATGGTGACGGCTTCGACCCGCACCGCTTCGACGTTGTCACGCAGATGCTCGGCCTCGCTGGGCGGCTGCACCACAAGCCTTCCGAACTTTCTGGCGGTGAGCAGCAGCGTGTCGCCATCGCGCGCGCCATCATCAACGAACCAAAAATTCTTCTGGCTGACGAGCCTACCGGAAACCTCGATTCCAAAAACTCGGAAAGCGTGCTACAGATGCTCCGCCAATTGAACAAAGAACTTGGCCAGACCATTGTGATGATCACGCACAATCCGGAAGCGACCACGTACTTCGATCGCGTCGTGCACATGCGCGACGGCGTCATCGTCGACGGCGTACCCGCAGACTGACATGGCAAGCCTCGGACGGATTCTCTCGAAAACGTTTTTCTGGTCATATGAGCGCGGCACCTGGCAATACGATGTCGCCGTGATCCTCATTCTTATTTTCGCGCTGCTCACGCCGCGGTACTGGTTCCGCGACCAACCGCAAAGGGGCGAGCCCGCCGCGCCCGGCCAAGTGCAACTCCTGTCCCACGAAGGTAACCGCCAAACATATCGCGTGGACGCCCGCATCCTGGCGCCGCCGCCGAAGCTTGCGCTGCAGAACGATCTCCACACCGCCCTGCAAGAAGAGCTGCCGGAACTGCACAACGGCAACTTCTCAATTTCCAAAATCGACCCGCTGCACGACGACCAAGGCATGGTCATTGCCTACCAGGTGGAGATCCGCCATTAACGGCGTTTCTTGCGAGGTCGCCCCAGCGGAAGACCGACTTCGCGAAACCCCCACCATCTGTCATCCCGAACCCGGTCGCGCCGTTTGCGAACGGCGATGCGGGATCTGCTCTTGTGAACGAGCTGTCAAGCCCGAACCCCATCGCCATTCCAAAGCCGTCTTCTCGAAACGGCGCCGTGGATTCGCCCATCTTCTTATATATGTTAGGATTGCGGGACCCTTTATGAGGCACACAGCACTGCTTTGGTCGAAGCGTTTGCGGGTTTCCCTGCCCTTTTTTGCTTTGGCAGCGTTTTGTTGCCTTAGAGGCGTGGGCGCTACAGGCTCTGCAAGAACCAGCAGCGCGCAACCGAACGCTGCGCAAACGAAGTGGACCATTGAAGGCGTGCTCGGCATGATGGACAAGGCCTCCCAGGACTTTCACACGCTCACCGCCGATCTCGAGCACGTGAAGTACACCGCCGTGGTGAAAGATACGTCCACCGAAACCGGTCACATCTTCGTGCGCCGCGACGAGAAGATGCGCATCGAAATCACCAAGCCCGATCCGCGCACGATTTTGCGCGAAGGCGATAACTTGTTCGTCTTCAATCCGAAAATCAATCGCGTCGAAGAGTATAACCTGGGCAAGAACCGCCAGTTGGTCGATCAATACGTGCTGCTGGGCTTTGGCACCAAGGGCGAAAATATCAAGAAGGGCTACCTGGTTTCCGTCATCGGCGAGGAAGATTTCGACAATAAGAAGACCGTGGTTCTCGAGTTGACGCCAAAGTCCGAACAGATTCGCAATCAGATCGGCAAGATTCAGATGTGGGTCGATGAAGCTTCCTGGCTGCCCGTGCAGCAGAAGTTCTTTGAAGCCGGCTCGGGCGATTACTTCCTGTTTCACTACACCAACGAAATGAAAAATCTGAAGGTCAGCGACGGCCAGTTCAAGCAGGACTGGCCCAAAAGCGCCACCCGCGTCAAACCCCGCGGCTAAGGCTCTTCCCTTGCAATGCGGCGGCTTGACGCCGCTTTCTCTGTGTAGCGCGGCCTTCAGAGGCCGACCGCCCGTCTCCCTGCCTGGCGTCATCCCAAAAACCTAGCGGGCTCTTCCTTATCCGGTTAGTTCAGCAAACCGCAATATCTTGCTTGAAGGGCGAATGAACTGCGCAAGGCGTAGTGCTTGGCTGAAGCAAGCGGATAAGCAGAAGCGGGCTAGTCGCGTCGTTTGCGAACGGCGGCGAGGGATCTGCTTTTCGCTTGGCTGTTGTAGCGCCGGCTTACCCAGTAGCATCCAATCTACTTTGCCGCGCTTTTCCGGATAGAATGGTCTCCGCGCTTGTTCCATCTTGTGTTCATGAACACGACAACAAACATGACACGCACACGAACCAATCCCGCGCAACCCATCACTCCCGGCGCCGCCGCGCGTTACTGGCGCGCCACGCGTGCGCGCGATCCCCGCGCTGACGGCACGTTCGTCCTCGCCGTGCGCTCAACGCACATCTACTGCCGCCCGTCGTGCCCCGCGCGTCGGCCGCTGCGCCGCAATGTCACCTTCTTCCGCACGCGCGAAGAAGCCGAGCGCCAGGGCTATCGCCCCTGCCTGCGCTGCCGCCCCAACGAAATCTCCGGCCCCGTCGGGCTGGTCCAGCGCGCCGTCGACCTTCTCGCGCAATCTACCGACGAAAGCCTGAGGCTGCGCCAACTGGCGCAGACCCTCGGCGCCACGCAATCCACTTTGCGCCGCGCCTTTCTCCAAGTCACCGGCCTCAAGCCTCGCGAGCTCGCCGAAGCGCTTCGCCTCAAGCGCTTCAAAGCGCTGATGCGCGCGGGCAAGAGCATCACCGACGCGCTTTACGAAACCGGCTACGGCTCCTCCAGCCGCGTCTACGAACGCAGCAACGCGCAGCTGGGCATGACGCCTGCCACGTATCGCAAGGGAGGCTTGGGTATGAAGCTCGGCTACACCATCGCCAAATCGCCACTCGGAAAAGTTCTCGTGGCCGCTACCGAGCGCGGCGTTTCCGCGGTCTATCTCGGCGATGACGAAAGCAAGCTCGTCGCCGAGCTAGGCGAGGAGTATCCGCGCGCGGAAATTGCCGCCGCCTCAAACGGCTTTGAGCGCTGGGTCAAGGAAGTCCTGTCGCGTGTCGAGGGCCAGCCCCCGCACTTCGAGCTTCCGCTCGATCTGCAGGCCACCGCGTTCCAGCGCCGCGTCTGGAAGGAATTGCAGCGCATCCCGCGCGGCCGCACGCGCACTTATGCCCAAGTCGCCCGCTCGCTCGGCCAGCCGAAGGCCGTCCGCGCCGTCGCTCGCGCATGCGCCACCAACCCCGTTTCCATCGTCGTGCCCTGTCATCGCGTCATCCGCGAAGACGGCGCCCTCGCCGGCTACCGTTGGGGCCTCTCCCGTAAAGAGCAGCTCCTCGCCTCCGAACGCTCCGCCACCTAACGTTTGGATTGCAGCGGCCTGACGCCGCCCTTGTCACGGCACGACTTCAGTTGCGCCGTAGATAAGGTTTTCGTGTAGCGCCGGGCTTTAGCCCGGCACCTCTAGGGGCACGATAGATCGTCCCTCTCTCTTCTAGCGGCGACCTGCCTGCCGGAGGCAGGCTTCACGTCGCCATTTGTAGCGCCGGCGAGCCGTGCCGAAGGGCTGCCAGCCGGCCCCGGCGGCGACTTTGAGTGCGTCCCGTATGTGCGGCCGAAGATCTTCTAGGTCATTTGAAGTGGATCGAAGAATCAGGACGGCGATCTTCTTACCCGTGAGGTTCTGCTGATGCCGAATGTTCTTTTCGCTCGTGACAAGGACCTGAAACTTCTTGTCCGCCAACGCCAAAAGTTCTCCGTTCTCTTTGCCGCTGCATCCTGCTTCTTGCACCGTCTGGAAATCATGCCCCCGCTGCGGCAAACAAAAACCTCGCCCCCTTCGGAAGGCACTCAATTTCAACAATTTGTCATTCCGAGCGTAGCGGGGAATCTGCTTTTTCTTTCACCTTTTTCCGCTTCAGCCCTCATTTCAGGGCCGACGTCAGACGCGTCACGCCGGGAAAATCCTCCAAAAACTCGCGCGCGCGTTCCGCGAAATACAGGCTCACCCATCCTTGTGTTAGCGGCTTGAGCTCAGATTTCTGGTCCGGCTTGCGCTCTCCGAGAAGGAGCATGGCCACTCTGCGCGGATCGAACGCAATAGAACGCGGGATTGTCCTTGGCTTCAGGGCTCGCGGCTGCTGTCTTTTCCTTCCCCTTCTTGCTTTTGCGCGCCAATGAAATGGCACGGTGTCCCGCTTATCGCAACTTTGCACTTCCGTTGTCCCCCTCCTGTCGCTATGCTACCTTCCTCGCAACGCTTTCTACCTCTGACAGTTCCTTCAAAAATTGGATTCTCGGAATCCTGGGCACCGTAATCGCCGCTGTTCTGATATTCGTCATCGAGCAGAGGCTAACGCGTCCGCCGCCCCCGCCCCCGGGCGGCCTTGGCGTCACTCCCGGTGGAGTGGTCATTCATCCTGCTGTCGCTCAGTACGTCAAGCGCCAGGACTTCGCGCGCCTCATTGTCCCCCAGCATCATTAGCCCGCCCGCACCCATCGTCTTGCAGCGGGCTCCCCATCTTTTCGTCTTTGGTTTTGGGTGTGGCTACTTTTTGCCAACGAGAAAAGCCGCGAAAAATCAGGTGATTTTGGGCGTTGCCGCCGGAAACTCCCGGGTTATCGAGGTGAGGGAGGAATATCCCCTGGTTTAGCGCTGCTTTTTTTGTTTTTCAGCCGGCAGCAGGTGGCGGTGTGCCTTTTGTGAAACTCCGTGCATCTGCTGAATGATCGACTGGAGGCGCTGACGGTTGGCGATCGATTGCCGGTAGAGGGTCGCGTGCTCGGCCGGTAGCCGCCGCGACACGGTTTTGCCTTTGTCCTTCCAGGAGAGTTGATAATAGGGGCCGTGCTGGCTGGCACGGTCGGTGGCGCAAGCGCAGTTGGGCTTACCGCACTGCATCCAGCGCTCCACCAAAGTTCCTTCGCAGATAAAGCCGATTTCACGCAGGCGGGTTTTGAGCCGGGCATATTCACGTCGGTAGTGACGAAGCCGCCCTCGTCGTCGTTGATCCTCTGTTTTTTTCCTGGCCACACCGCCTCTCTATCAGTATTATACGTGTAGACAACTAGGCTGACAAGCTCAGGTTCCTAAAACTCCGGACCTTGGCGATGCGCACGGCCAGCAACCTGACGGCCCTGGAACACATCGGCTCCGCCAGAAACGCCTTCGCCGACTTGGAGCACTGGCTCTATTCCCATACTTCGACCACCCACAAGCTCCATTCCATTGAAGTCGAACAAGAGCGCCGGGGACGCGAAGTCTTACGTCTGATGCTTCAGGCCCATATCGATAGCCGGGGCGACGGCTGTGTTGGCGATGGGCTGGTCGGCAACCCACAAGGCTCTTCTGAGGAGATCGTCTACCGCCACAAGCGGCTCCGTTCTCGTCGTCTGATCACCGTCTTTGGACCCGTTTCCATCAGGCGCATGGAATATAGTTCCCGGGGGCAGCACAGCCTCTATCCACTGGACGCCGTCCTGGGCTTGCCGGCTCGATCCTATAGCTACGAGATCCAGCGGCGCCTGGTCAAAGCCGCCGTCAAGGGACCCTTTGATGAAGCGATCGAAGAACTTGCCGATGCCCTCGGCGTAAACCTTTCGAAACGCACGGCAGAGCAGATCGTCGCCGACGCCAGCGTAGATTTTGAGAGCTTCTACAGGGAGCGTAGCCTTCGGCTCGCCCCGGACAGCGGCCCGCTCTTGATCGCTTCGGTCGATGGCAAGGGCGTGCCGATGGTCAAGTCCGCCGGTGGGGAACGCAAAGTCCGACTCGCTCGGGGAGAAAAGCGAAACAAGAAACGCATGTCCACCGTGCGTGCCGTGTTTACCCAAAAACCGAATATCCGGACACCCGAGGCGGTGGTCGAGAGTTTGTTTGCCGAGTCCTCTAAACCTCACCCAACCAAACGCTGTCACCGGCCGGAGCAGAAGCGCGTGTGGGCCAGCCTGCTTTTGAGCAAGGATGCCTTCATCGCCCAAGTGCAAGGCGGAAGCTCGTTGCCAAAAAGTAGCCACACCCTTTGGTTTTTGAAAACGTGGGAATTCTGCTCTTGGTTGGCCCAGCTCGTCCCGTTGAGCCCGCCACCGCTCCACCCTCCATCCTAACCGTTCCCTGCTTAATACCGGACGACTTAATACCCGCCTTGCTGTCTCCCGACATGTCGATTCCCTAAACCACGAAGCACCAGCCCACACCGCGCTTTTCTCAACTCTTCAGCCTTGGACTTTCAACCTTGGCCCTACCCTGCCAGGGCTGCTCGATCAGACTTCGCCGGAGGCAGGCACGGGCTCCGTATCCTCCTTACGTGCGGGCGAGCGGTGCGGAGCTTTAATGACCAGGATGACGGCCGTAAGAATGACGACGGCGGCCACAATGGTACGCAGCGAGATGGTCTCGTCGGCAATGAGCCAGCCGAGAAACAGGGCGACCACGGGATTCACAAACGCGTAGGTGGCCACGCGCACGGCGGTGCTCTTCTGCAGAATGTAAATGTACGCGCTGAGGCCAATGCCCGAGCCGAATACGATGAGGTAAGCCAGCGCGATCCAGGAGCGCGCGGTGACCGCGGCAAAATGGAAGCGTTGAAATTCTCCGGTGAGAAGCCCAGCAAAAAGGAGGACCGTGCCGCCCGCGAAGCTTTGCATGGACACTCCCAGGAGGGCGGAGTTGGGCATGCCGCCATGCTTCGAATAGATCGAGCCGCAGGCCCAGGCAAACGAAGCGAACACCAGAACAGCGACGCCGCGCGGATCCACGCGTGCCGAATTGCCAAGATGCGCGGGCCCGACAAGCAGCACCATTCCGGCAAAGCCCAGAATGAGTCCGAGGATCACTTTGGGTACGGGTCGGTGGCCGCCAGGGCGAAGCCAGTCCACAATGACCAGCCAGAGAGAGACCATGGTCACCAGCAACGCCGTTATCCCCGAGGGAACGATTTGTTCCGCCCAACTGACCCCGCCATTTCCGGCAAACAGCAGCAGGAAACCGGTCACCGCGGCCGTCTTCCAGTGGGTGCTGGTAGGTCGAACGCCTGTTTTCCAGCGAAGTATGGGATAGAGGAGCAGCCCCGCGGTAAAATGACGCAGTCCAGCCAGCATGAGCGGAGGAATGGTCTCGACGCCGATGCGGATGGCCAGATAGGTCGAGCCCCAGAGCAGGTAGACCGCGGCAAAAGCAGCCAGCACGAGCGGGGCCGCGGCACCGGCATGAACGTGGGAGTGGGGCGGAAGCGCGGGAGGGCGAGTAGCATTGGAGGTCTCTGTTAGGGTGCACGTGGTCGACATAGTTGCGCCAAGGTTTACGAATAGCCGGGACTGAAAAACGAGTCCATCCGAAAAAGAGCAGCGAAGAAGAAACCAACAAACCATCCACAATTCGGAGCGAACGGCAAACCATTACGAATACCGGGAAACTGCGGAAGTGTCGAGGACCATATTGGTTGGGCTTTCGCGGAAGGAATGTACAGAATGTGGTGGGCGAGTTTACGTACCATTACCAGATGTTAGACGATAGGACACTCTCAGGTTTTTCTAGAGATTGACTTCGACTTTTTGTTTTGCGATCTTGACCTTCCACACTGCACAGCGTGGTTGGGGTAATTCCAGAAAGTAAGAAAGTTAGACAGTTGCAGTAGCTTGTTAGGCCAAAGCCAACAGTAGCGAAGTTTCGTCTCTGAGGGGCGAAATGAACGCGACGAGACACGCATTCTCAGTCGAACCTTGGCCAGACAGGTCCGCCATCGAGCCGCAAGAAGCAGCTGCGGCACCACATGCCGCGCAGGTAGCGAAGCCGCTCAACGCGACCACGGGGCCGCAACTTGTCACCGCGGCGCCTGCGGTTGTGCCAGAATTGCCGCGTACCCCCGCGCTGCGCGTGCTTCCCCTGCTGAGCTCTTCCCTGCCGCGGCAATTCGTTCGCGTGCCGACGCATGCAGTCGGCGTGCATCCCGAGCAGCGGCAATATCCGCGCGCCAAGCTGAGGCTGTCGTTGCGGCTTCGCGCGGTGGGGGGCGTGCCGGAGAAATATCCCGTCACGCTGGTGATGCGCAACATCAGTTCGACGGGCGTCTATTTCCTGTGCCCGAGGCCATTGCCCTTCGGAGCGTCGATCGAGCTAGAGGTTGTGCTGGTGAGCAAGCCCATGGGACTCGGCAGCGTGGTGATGACCACGCTCGCGCATGTGTGCCGTGTTGAAGCGGCAGCCATGCCGAGGTGGTATGGATTGGCGGCGTGTTTTGATGATGTGCAGTTCGATCACGACGATTATCTGCCTTCGCGCTTTTTGAAGCCTTGAGTTCTCCCGAACGGTTTCTCTCCAGTCCTTCTCTCGAAACAATCCAAGCGGCATTGTTCTAGCATGCTACCTGAGTTGAGAAATCCTTCGGACCCCAAACTAGGCGGTCCTCAGGATGACAAGCTGGGTGCGTCTCAGTGGGCAAAAGAAAACGAAAGCTTACGAACGAGCGGGCGAATAGAAAATTTCTGTTACTCTGAGGCGCGATGGCAGCAAGGCAGAACGGGAGTTTGCGTGGCGTGCTGTTCGATTGGGATGGCACGCTTATCGATTCCTACCATGCTGATACTTCGGCGTACCTAGCGATGTTCCGAGAAATGGGTATCGCGTGGGGCATCAAGGAATTGGAGAGGCACTATTCGCCGAACTGGTATCAGGTGTATCGCGCGGCGAAATTGCCGCGAAAGCTTTGGGACGAGGCTGACCGCGCGTGGCGCGAGCATTATGCGAAGCACCGGCCCCAATTGATTCCTGGGGCGCGGCGGGTGTTGCATGCCCTTCGAACGAAACACACTCTTGGCTTGGTGACGAGCGGGGATCGCGACCGCGTGGTGCGGCAATTGCGGGAGTTTCGGCTGACGCGGCTTTTTTCCGCGCGCGTATGCAGCGGGGATACGTTGAGAAAAAAGCCGCATCCTGCGCCGCTGCGGCTTGCGTTGCGACAAATGGAATTGCAAGCGGCGTGCTGTGTTTATGTTGGCGATGCGCCGCAGGACGTGGAGATGGCGCGAAGCGCAGGGGTATTGGCGATCGGGGTCATCGGTCCGTTCCCGACAGAGAAGCGGCTGCGCGCGGCGCGGCCGGAATTTTTGATCGGATCGCTGGAAGAACTGCCGAAGGTTTTGGAGCAGGTGCGCAATGGAGTGAAGTAGTTTTTAGTTTTCAGTTTTCAGGTTTTGGGACTTAGTCGGCCGCTGCTTTTTCGCCCGCAACCTGCGAGAAACAGATCCCTCACTCCCGCATCCGGAGCGCAAGAAGCGCGCTGCGCTCGGGATGACAATTAAGAAAGTACTTGAACAAGGGTTACGGATTCGCGGGTGTCGGCCGCTTGGCGGGGGCCGTGACTTGAGGAGTGGCAGGAAAGGGCTTGAAATCGGTCCACTTGATGACGATGCGCACGGGAATCTGCTGTCCGTTTTTTAGTTCCGCGGTGTCATCGGAACGCGAATAGTTCGGGAACCAGTATTTTCCTGCAACGTTTTCGCGGTAGGTTTCGAACAAGTTAAAGGGCAAGTCTTTGATAACCTGGATGGGGCCGAGATCGGTCATCCACTGCCCGTAGGTTTTCACTACTTCGAGGTACTGCGAATCGACCCAAACGACGCCATCGAAATACGCCTTCTGGCGTTCGAGAATCTTGGGCTTCACTTGAAAAATGTAGCAGTTAACCTCATCGACTTGTTCTTTGCCCAGATATTTCAAGTTGTAATTGGCAAGCTGAGCCGTGGTCAGAGGAAATGCGGGAATGCGCTGCAAGCCTTCGAGATCTTCCGAACGAACAAAGAAGTGCTGCATGGTGGATTGCGGGCGCTGCACGACTTGTTCATAGACTTTTCCGTCGGCGTCGCGCGCAGGCTCCATCACCAGCACGTATTCTCCCGTGGGCTTGCCGTCCGGGCCGAACTCCTCGATGCGAATGGTTTTCTTGTAAGTGAAATGCGCGCGCATCGCAAGATACTGATCTTCCTTCTGAGAAAAACGCTGGATGATTTCGGATTCGGGAAGCGAAGGCGGCGCGGGAGGTTCGGGCTCGTTGCCGATGCGCACAACGTGATGGTCGGGCGGAGGGGCCATGGGACCTTGTGGAGCGTCTTGGGCAAGAAGCGGAAAGGCGCCAAGCGGCAGTGCCAAGAAAAGAGCGGAAAGCAGCGAAAAATTGCGAAAGCGGCGAGGATTCCGTTTGGCTTGCGTCATAACTATTTTAGATGCGCGCAATGTTCTCTCGGGCGGCCTAGCAGAAATGAGGCCGCTGGATACCGCTCTTCAGTTCACAGTGTAGCGCAAGCGGGAACAAAGCCACTACCGAGCATTATCGCGGCTTGCAAAATATGGAGCGGTGCGAACAGCGAAGAAAAGCAGCGGCAAGCCGCCGCACTCCAAGATGGTCTCGTTGCATCGTTGGGGGAGTCAGTGGCGGATAATTTCTTGGCACCGATGAGAAAGAAACGGCGCGCGTCTGCTACAATTTTGCGACCTGTGAGCGAGGCAAAGTTAGCCAAACGGTATTTTGTATCGGGAATGGTCCAACGTGTGGGCTTTCGCCTCTACACGCAGCGCTTCGCAGAGCAGCTTCGAGTCAGCGGTTTCGTGAGAAATCTTTGGGACGGGCGGGTGGAAGTGTTTGCCATGGGGACGCCGGAACAGCATAAGGAATTGCGAAAGCTCCTGGAGCGCGGGCCAATGGGATCCGATGTCACGGGTGTATTGGAAGAGCCCGCGGCGGTAGAGGCGCAGTACGAAGTTGGGTTTGTGATCAGTCCGAGTGCGTGAAGTGCTTTGAAAGACAGAACGGCGAAAAGCAGATTCCTCGGGCAAACACCGCCCTCGGAAGGACAAGCGGGCAACTTTTTTAGCAAACCGAGCAAGTTTGTGCCACGCGATGAATTGCATGGAACCCAAATGCGAGGAGGAGAACGGGTGAATGAATGATCTGAAGAAATTGATCCGCGAAGTGCCGGATTACCCGAAGCCGGGAATCTTGTTCTACGACATCACCACGCTGCTGAAGGACAAGCAGGGCTTTCACAAGCTGGTAGACCGGCTGTGCGATCACTATAAGGGCCACACGATTGACGTAGTGGCAGGCATCGAGGCGCGCGGATTTATTTTTGCACCCGCGCTGGCGTACCGGCTGGGAGCAGGTTTTGTGCCGGTGCGCAAACCGAAGAAACTGCCGTCCAAAACAGCGAGCATTTCGTATGCGCTGGAATACGGTACGGACACGCTCGAGATTCACGAGGATGCGGTGAAGCCCGGGCAGCGCGTGATTATTTGCGACGACTTGCTGGCGACGGGCGGAACGGCTTCGGCGACGGCAAAGCTTGTGCAGAAGCTGGGAGGGACGGTGGAAGGCGCGGCGTTTGCGGTGGAGCTGACGTTTCTCGGCGGGCGCAAGAAGCTGAATGGCGTGGATGTGTTTTCGCTGATTCAGTACGACAAGTAAGAGATTCCTCGAGTCGTCCGTTGTTGCGTGTTGCCATTGGCCTCCGTTAAAGTGCCATCAAGTCGGGATCCCTCGGCCGCAGAAAACGCGGCCCCGGAATGGCCGTTTCGCTGGTTTTTAACCGCTTCGGAAGAAACGAGCGTTGAGTTAAGCTGCATTCATTTGGTTCGAGAAGCGGCCTTACGCTGACGGAGGGCTTCAAAGAGGACCACGCCGGCGGCGACGGAAACGTTGAGGGATTTGACGGGGCCGGTCGTGGGAAGCGAGACGACAAAATCGCAGCGCTTGCACGTCAATTCGTGCAGACCCTGGCCTTCGCTGCCGAGAACGATGCCTACCGGCGAAGTGTAGTCCACTTCGGTGTAAGTTTTTTCCGCGTTTTCGTCTAGCCCCACGAGCCAGTAGCCGACTTCCTTTAGTTCTTCCATGGCGCGCGCGAGATTCGTCACTTTGGCGACGGGCAGGTGCGCCAGCGCACCGGCGGAAGAGCGCGCCACGGTGTCGCTGAGGCCAGCGGCGCGGCGCTCGGGAATCACCACGCCGTGCGCGCCCGCAGCCAGGGCCGTTCGAACGATGGCGCCCAGGTTGTGCGGATCTTCCACGCCGTCGAGCAGGACGATGAGACCGATTTGGCCGCGGGCTTGAATCGCGGTTGCGAGGATATCCTGCAACGTGGCAGCGGCGCGCGCAGCGGCTACCGCGACAACCCCTTGGTGATCTTTCGAATTGGCCAGGCGGTCGAGCTGATTGCGGTCTTCGAAGCGCACGGGAATTCTTTGTTTGCGCGCGAGCTGAACGATTTCTTCGATGCGCGTGTCCTGGCGGCCCTTGGCGATGGCGATGCGGTCGATGGGGCGCTGGGCTTCGAGTGCTTCTTTGACCGCGTGGATGCCGGTGAGCTTGTCCATGGAATGCACAGTGTAACGTCGAAGACCAAGAGTGGAAAGGAATCTGAAGAGCGGCCCGCCTAGGAAGCAGGCCCTACGGGGCGAGTTTAATCGAGGGCGGAACAGAATTCGAGAATGCGGGTGCGGGCGGATTTGACGGGGACGGCAAAGGGCAGAGGAGCGGCTTCGTCGAGGAGCAGGATGACGCGGTCGAGCGAGCCGTCGCCGGGGCGGCCGGCGAGCGCCACGCGCAGGGGATAAAGCAGTTCGCGGCCGGGCAATTGGAGTGCTTCTTTCAGCTTTGTGACGATTTCTTTGAGGCGTTCGGAGTTCAGCGGCGCGCCGTCCAATAGCAGCAGCGCCAAGTGACGTAGGACATCGCGCGCGGCGTAGCGCGCGAGGACTTCGTGCGTGGCCACGCGCGATAGGGTTTCTTGCGCATCGTAATGAAAGACCAGCGAGAGCAGTTCGGTAAGGGCTGCGCGGTCAGGGGTTTGCGTGCCAAGAATCGCGGCGGCGTGGGCACACCAGGCATCGATTTCGGGAGTGGGACCGACTGTCAGCCAGCCGCGTTCGCGGAGAATGGCGAGGACGTCGGTCGACCTAAAGGGATTGGCGGCAATGGCGGGTGCGTTTGATTGTTGGTCGGAGTCCATCGTGTTAACAGCTCAAGGCTCCAGTGTAAGACGCGGCACGACTTCGCAGAAGAAGACGCGCACGGCATGCCGTGCCCCTACACGGAGGAGAGCGTGGCGACGACGTGGGCGGCAATGGCTTCGCCGCGGCCAATAGCGTCGACACCTTCGTTGGTTTTGGCTTTGAGGTGGATTTGGTCGGACGAAACGCCGAGCGCTTTGGCCAGGGCTTCGCGCATCTTCGGAAAATGCGGGCCGAGCTTTGGCTTCTCAGTAATCACGACGGCGTCGACGTGCTCGATGGCGAAGTTTTTGTGCGCCAGCAAATTTTTCGCGTGCTCCAGAAAAAGCAGGCTGTTCGCGCCTTTCCACTTCGGATCCGTATCCGGAAAATGCGTGCCGATATCACCGAGTCCCGCCGCGCCGAGGAGCGCATCGCACATCGCATGCGCGAGCACGTCGCCATCGGAATGGCCCACCGGCCCTTTATCGAACGGCAATTCGATGCCACCGACGATAAGCTTTCGCCCCTCGGCCAAGCGATGCAAATCGTAACCGATGCCGCAGCGCGTGCTCATGCTTTTTTGCTTTCGCGGTCGAGGTAAAAGCGGGCGAGTTCCATGTCGGCGGGCTTGGTGATTTTCATATTGCGCTCGGAGCCGAGCACAACGTGCACGTTGTGGCCCAGGCGCTCGACAAGGCCCGCCTCGTCCGAGGCGTTCACGCCGTCGGACTGCGCACGGGCAAACGCTTCTTTGAGGAGCTTGGTCGCAAAAACCTGAGGCGTCTGCGCCAGGACCAGGCGCTCGCGCGGAATCGTGCCGGTGATGAGGGCGACGTCTTCCGGCAGGCTGGCGCGCTTCACTTCTTTCACGGTATCCATCGCCGGGATGCCCAGAATCGCGGCCTGGCAGCGGCGCGCTTCTTCGATGACGCGCGTAATCTGCTCGACGGTGACGAACGGCCGCACGGCGTCGTGCACCAGGACGATTTCCGTGTCGTTGGGCACTTCGCGCAAGGCGGCGGCAACGGACTCCTGCCGCGAATCGCCGCCCTTGACCACGCGCACGGACTGCTTGAATTTTTCCCTAGCGATGCGCTCTTCGAGGCGCTGCACTTCATCGCCTCGCGTGGCGACGATGAGGTTGGTCACCAGCGCGCAGGATGCGATGCGCCGCACGCTGAGAATCACGATGGGCGTGCCGTTCAGCTCGAGAAACTGCTTGGGCGTATCCGCGCCCATGCGCGTTCCCAGGCCGGCAGCCGGCAAAATGGCGGCGATTCGACTCATATCGGGAGCGGCATCCGCCTACGTGCCCCCCAGGCGGATGCGCAAGAGTTTGAGTTTACCTCAAGCGGAGGCAAGGGGCGAATTGCGGAAGGGCTGGTAGCTCAGGCGCGTCGAATGACTTCCTTGATTGGGCAGACTGCTTGTTCTCTAAAACGTGGAAATCATTCAAGCAAGATACGCGCTCTTCCCTCTTCTGTGGGCACGTCTGCAATTGCACAATCCGCGCTTGAAACGCGGCACGCAGGCAGGAGCGTTCGAAGACGGAGGGAATCCCGCCGACTATTGCCAATGGGCAGGCTCCGTTTACAAAGCGAAGCCATTGGCGCTCGCTTTCAATCAAATCTTTCTGTTGCGCGTCAACCATGATCCTTTTCGCGTCGCGATAGGCTTGCGCCAACTGAATGTCCAGCTGTCCAAGCTCGGCATCGGAGCAAATTGCAATTTCCAAAGCGCTCGGCGGCGCATCGCAGTCGAAGCTGGGCGGGGACTCGGGACCGATGGCGTGGCTGTCGGAGTGTCCACATCTCGCAGGAGTCGGTGATACTTTCCTGGCAGGAGTCGAGCGCCGTGAAGCGAAATTCAAATTCATTGCGCGTGCAAGTGAGCGACTTCGCCGAAAAAGGCGGGGCAATCAAGCCGCATTTTGCCGGCACCTTCTGCAGCCATTGCCGTTCACTCGGTACGAAGGTGGCTTTGTCTGTTTGATCTGGATTTTTCAGAAGCCCGGAATAGACCCGCGATAAAACAATGTCGGCGTAGCCCAAGCTGATGTCGGAGCAGATCGCCTTTTCCAGCGGCGTTTGCGCTTTGGCACAGTCAAAGCTGGCGCGCGCTGCGAGCTTACTTGCTGCTACGGGATCAGCTGCGTAATGCGCGGCAACGTCCATTTGGCACAGAGCGGCGGCAGACATGTACAGAAAGGAAAGCGATCAATATCAGACGTCGCATAGCTCTCCTTGGCGCGGGCCGCGCGTCAGCGGACGTAGACGCGCTCGACGCGTCGGCTGACAGCGCAGAGCAAGTCAGAAGTGACCGTGCCGATGCTACGGGCCACGCGGTTCGCAAGAAGCACGTGGTGGCCGTCTGAGCCGTAGATGATAGCCACGTCGCCGACGGCGACATCTTCGATGTGGGTCACGTCAATCATGGTCACGTCCATCGAGATGATGCCCACGATGGGCGCGAGCCTGCCGCGCACCAGCACGCTGCCGCGATTGCCGAGCGAGCGGTGGATGCCGTCGCCATAACCCGCGGCCAGCACGCCAATGAGCGAGGGGCTCTTGGGGACAAACGTGGCGTCGTAACCGACTCCCGCGCCCGCGGGAACGCGCCGCAAATGGATGATTTTCGTGCGCAGGCTCATCACCGGCTTCAGCGGCAGGAGCTTCTCCGCCTCTTCGCGCTTTTCCACGGGATCGTAGCCGGGATGGTAGCCGTAGAGAATCGCGCCCGGCCGCACCATGTCCGCCCAGGTCTCCGAGCGCGAGACGATGGCGGCGCTGTTGGCGAGATGCACGAGGCCGGGATCGATGCCCAGGGCACGCAGGCGGTCGAGAGCGGCGTAGAAGCATTCTTCCTGCTCGCGCGTTTGCCGGCCGACGGCGGTATCGGTGAAAACTTCGGAGGAGGCGAAGTGCGAAAAAATGCCGGTGAGTTGGAGGTGCTTGCACTTGGCGAGTTGACGCGCGAAGCAATCGATGTCCGAAGGCGCAATGCCGAGGCGGTTCATGCCGCTGTCGATTTTCAGGTGAAAGGTCGCGGGCTTGCGGCGGCCGCGGCGCGCGGCGGCGCGCTCCAGGAGCGGCAATTGATCGCAGCGATGGACCGCGGGCGTGAGGTCGTATTGGAGCAGGCGGGCTTCCTCGCCCGGCACGAATCCCGTCAGCACGAGAATGGGCTTGCGCACGCCAGCGTCCCGCACGGCGATGCCCTCGTCGGTGCAAGTCACGCCAAACCAGTCCGAGCCGGCTTTCTCGAGCGTCTTGGCCACTTGCGGGCCGCCATGGCCGTAGCCATTGCCTTTGACAATGGACAGGATCTTGCGCGGCGTCTTGCGCTTTTCTTCCGGCGGATTCACGTACTTTTGGATGGCCGCGAGGTTGTGCGCCAGCGCGCTGAGCGAAACTTCCGCCCAGACCGGCCGGCGTGCTTCGCTGTGGGCTCCCTTACGTGCTTCGTTGCGGGGACTTTTCTGTTTGCTTGGCATTTGTCTTCTATCTAGCAGCGGGTTTACCCCGCCGCCGAAAAGCTCAATTTTACGACAAGCGTGTAGTGTGGAAAGACGGCCACATCGGCAGCCGCGCGCAAGCGACAACACCTAACGTGTTGCTAGGAAATCTCCTCGTGTCATTCCGAGCGTAGCGAAGAATCTGCTTTTCGCCAATGCCAACCCTCGGGCGAAAAACCGCCCTCGGAATGACATTTCGGGGCGCTTTCGCAGTTTGCTGAAGTGCACTTCCAGGGCCGAAGGTTCGGGCGAGCTGAAACGCCGTGCGCATTCGGGCAAGCGCGCTTAATCCCTGACTTTTTATTGACTTAGCGACGGAACGCTGAGGCTGGGGAAAGGGCGTCGATGCGGACTAATATTGCGGCGCGTGGCTGGGCGCCCACGCTGTGGCGCGCTTACCGCAGGCTGCGCAAAAGTTACATCTCATCGGGAGCGAAAGACGAGAAGGCGTCCGGCGCGGCTTCCTCGAAGCGCGTGAACCGGCTGCGGAACACAAATTTGACCAGGTCTGTGGGGCCGTTGCGCTGCTTGGCGATGCGCAACTCGGTCTCTTCGCGCTCCTCGGCAGTGGCGCCGGCTTTGAAGAAGTGCGGACGGTAGATGAACATCACCACGTCGGCGTCCTGCTCGATGGCGCCGGATTCGCGCAAATCGGAGAGTTGCGGGCCGCGCTCATCGCGCTCGGGCGCGCGCGTGAGCTGGCTGAGGACGAGCACGGGAATCTGCAGCTCCTTGGCCAAGCCCTTCAAGCCGCGCGAAATGCTGGCCACTTCTTCCTGGCGGTTGCCAAAGCGCCCGCGCGCGGTGATGAGCTGGAGATAGTCGACGATCAGCAGGGACATGCCCTTGTCGCGCTTGAGGCGGCGGGCTTTGGCGCCAATTTCGAGAACGCTGATCGAGCCGGAGTCGTCGACCCACAGCGGCGAAGAAGAAATGGTGCCCAGGGCTTCGGTCATGCGCCGCCAGTCTTCGCGATTCAGGTGACCGGTACGGAATTTGTGCGCGTCAATCTGCGCCACGGATGCAACCAGGCGCTGCAGCAGGGATTCCTTGGACATTTCTAGACTGAACATGGCCACAGGATGGCCGCCGCGAATGGCGATGTTCTCCATCACGTTCAGAGCGAGCGCCGTTTTTCCCTGCGAAGGCCGCGCGGCCAAAATGAGCAACTCGGACGGCTGCAAGCCGGAGGTGAGCTTATCCAATTCCGTGTAGCCGGTGGGAATGCCAGTGACGCTTTTGCCTTCCTTGAAGATTTTTTCCAGGCGCTCGAAATTGTCGCGAACGATGTCCTTGACGGGAATCAGGCCGGCGCGGACGCGGTCTTCGGCCAGAGCGAAGATCGAGGATTCCGCGCCGTCGAGAATGGCGTCGGCGCCGTCTTCGCCTTCAAAGGCGCGCTGCTGGATCTCGTGCGTAGCGTGAATCAGGTTGCGCAGCATGGCTTTTTCTTTGACGATGCGCGCGTAATGCTCGATGTTCGAGACGCGGGGCATGCCATCGGCCAGGGAAGCGAGATACGGCGCGCCGCCGGAAGCTTCTAGTTCGCCTTTGCAATGCAACTCGTCGGTCAGCGTCACCAGGTCGATGGCCTGCTGGCTTTCGCCTAGTGTGATCATGTGCGTGAAAACGCGACGGTGCTGGTCGAGGAAAAAATCCTCGGGGCGCAAAGTTTCCATCGCGGCGTTGAGCGCGTGATTGTCGAGCAGAATCGCGCCGAGCACGGAGCGTTCCGCTTCGAGATTATTGGGCAACGGCTTTTCGAGAGTGGTGTCGGCGGCCATGGCTTCTATGGATTCGTACTTTATTCGCTTTTTATTCGCCTATAGTAAAACACACCCTTCTTGCGGGTGCAAGCCTTTCTGCACAGGGCACTCTGGGCCATTTTCAGGCGGCGAGGTTTAGGCTTGCCGACGGGCTGGCATGCTGGCTCGGCCAATTCCTGTTTGAATCGTTGGTGCATTGTGGAGGCTGACGCGAAGCACGTCAACGGGAGTATCTGTGCACGACTGTGCACGGCTTCGGAAATCTCTGAAAACTTTTTCGCTCTTTTCGCGCGTTATAGCCTGCAACGACTCAGTGCTGAAGATCTCGCGGACGATCCGTGTAAAGCAACTGATGCCGTTCGCTAGCCTCAAGCCAAGTCTTCGGCAAAGAAAATCGGCCAGAAGAACATTCTTCAATCGCCGCTCTTACCTGCCGGGCGCATACTGCGAAGGGAACCCGGCCGACACCTGTTCCCAATCCTGGGAATGCGACAGTCTGGATGTGGTCGCGTATGCTCTTTCCCTCCTCGCGCCCAGCCTGGAATTTGCCGTGGCTGACAAGAAGCAGCACAGCGCGAGTTGCCAGGTAGGATTCACAGTTTCCGGCCCAAGTATCATGGGCACACGCATTGTCGGCGCGGCAATCAAGTAGGGGATGCCCGCGTGATCTGTTTCGACGACCTCCGCTGTGCCAACGAAGAGTTCTCCATGATGGTGATCCAAAATCAATTTTCTCAAACGATCTTGGAGCGTGCCATCCGAAATAGCTGGAGTAGAGGGCATCGATTCCACCGTCCATAAATCCAAAACTGTTTGCCGGGCTGACGACCGCATCGCAGTGCGCGTCGAGAATGGAGCCGCTTTGCACACTTACAAAATCAATGTGGCCGCAGAATTTATTCCACGCCTTAACAAGCTCCCACTCTCGCGCAGTGAGTATGATCTTCAAAAGCGGACCGCTCAGGGCCTAAACGATTGTACTTGCCACCTTGGAGAGCATAAATGAGGGCGGGATAAACACCCACGCCGGGGCAATGCGATGCCGCGACGTGCCAAAATTATTCTCGAGACTACGATTCTTTTTCGACGGTGACTTTGATTTGCGCGGTGACGTCGCGGAACACCTTGATGGTGACCGGCGATTCGCCGATGATCTTGATGGGCTCGGCGAGCTGCACCTGGCGCTTGTCAATCTTGAATCCCTGCGACGCGAGCCCTTCGGCGATGTCCGCAGAAGTCACGGAGCCGAACATCTGATCGTTCTCGCCGGTCTTACGCGTGAATCTCAGCGCCACGACATTCAGCAATTCGGCCTGTTTGTGTGCGGCTTCGAGCTCGGTGGCAGTCTTTTTGGCCAGCGACGCGCGAATGCGCTCGATAGCTTTGAGGTTGCCCGCGGTGGCTTCCACCGCAAGCTTGCGCGGCAGCAAGTAATTGCGGGCGTAGCCGGGCTTGACGGTTACCACGTCGCCGCGATGCCCCAACTTATCGATGTCTTCCTGAAGAATGATTTGCATCTTGCTTCTCTTAGCTCCTGAACTCCGGTCTTGCCCAAAAGATCTGCGTTTTCCAAGAAGGCAAAGGCAGATCCCTCGCTACGCTCGGGATGACAAGCTAGGGAAGTTTCTTTATGTCGGACAAGCTTCCCTAAGAAATTTCTTGGGCTACTTCGACTGTCTTCTGCTTAGAACTTACAACCAAGAACTAAAAACCGATCATCACGCCTTCGGCACTTCGGCAGCCGGTGCGGGCGCGGGATGCCCCGCGGCGGGCGCATGCGCACCATGTGCGCCGGAAGTCACCGCGCGCGGGGCTTGAACACCCGCGGCGCTTCCCGAAAACGGCAGCAACGCAATGTTGCGCGCGCGCTTGATGGCCACACCCAGCCCGCGCTGGTGCCGCGCGCACACGCCGGTCATGCGGCGGGGCAGAATCTTGCCGCGCTCCTGCACAAACTGCGCGAGAATGTCGGCGCGCTTGTAGTCGATGAAGTCCATCTTCTCGACGCAGAACTTGCAGACTTTCTTTTTGCGGAAATACTGGCGCTTACCGCGGGGACGTCCCCCGGCACCGCCGGGACCTGCTCCCGGCCCGCCCTCGCGCCGTCCGCCGGCGGGTCCGCCTTCGCGACGCTGACCGCCGCCCGGCGCTGGTGCTGATGTTTGTTTCTGATTCTCTGACATGCCTACCACCCTTTCCCTCTGGCCCCGACCAAGTCGAGGGTTATTCCTCAGTGCGTCCGATTCTTACGGACTCACGAACTCTCAAATCGGTTGCGCCGACAAAGCACAACTAGCTTGTCGCCGTCGCCTGTTCCGGGGCCGCCGCAGGCGCGGTGGACCGGCGAGGACGCCGGGCGGCACGCTTCTCGCGCTTGTGTGAAAGCTTCTTCTGGCGCTTCAAATCTTCATCCAAACGGATCGTCTGGTACTTGATCACCGCGTCCTGTGTGCGCAGGCGGCGCTCCAGCTCGGCAATCAACTCGCCGTGCGTGGTGCGAATCTCTTGGTGCACGTAAATGCCCTCGCGGTGCTTGGCCACGCGATAAGCCAGTTTACGCGTTCCCCACTGCTCGGTCTTTTCCACCTTGCCGCCCTTTTCCGCGCAAGTGTGCTCGACCACGCCAAGAATCTTCTTGATCTCCTCTTCCGGCGTGGCCGGCCGGACGATGAAAATCAGATCGTAATAACGCTCTTCCATGGTTGCCTCATTTCTATTTGTGTCCAGACGCCAAGGCCCGGAAAATCTTGCCGCGGTAGCAGCATCAAATCGGGCAAGGCCCTGCAACTTCGCTCAGGGGATACAAGCCTCGCTCCTAGTTTTGCTCCGACTCTCCCGGCTCGTCAGGCATACGCCGGTTGTACTTCGTCATCGCCTTGTCCAAGCCCTGCGTCAGGATCATTTCCACGGCATCACCGGCTTCGCCGACCATCTCCGCCGCGGCTTCCAATTCCGCCTTCTTCATCGGCCGCAGCACGTGCTCTCTTCGGCTGCTCAGCGGATAGTCGGGGCCGCAGCCGAGCCGCAGCCTCGCAAACTTTTGCGTGCCAACGGCGTTGATGACCGACCTCGCGCCGTTGTGGCTGCCCGCGCTGCCGTCCGGATGAATGCGAATCGTGCCCAGCGGCAGTTGCACTTCATCCCACATCACCAGCAGGCCGTCCAAATCCACTTCATACTTCGCGAGCAGCTCTCCTACCGAGATGCCGCTCAGATTCATGTACGTCTGCGGCTTCGCCAGCACGACCTCTTCGCCGACAATTTTCCCGCGGCCTACCAGCGCCTTGCCTTCCGGCCGCTCGACGCGAATCCCGTTGCGATTCGCCAACTCGTCCACGACCATGAATCCCAGGTTGTGCGGCGTCCACTGGTACTCCGGATCGGGATTCCCAAGTCCGACAATGAGCCGCATAGCCTCTTATCCACAGGTCCCGCCCGCGCGGGCGTCCTGCCGCAAACCAAACGTTTACTTCTTCTCTTTCTTCTCGCTCTTCTCTGCTTTCTCGGCCTTGGGTTGTGCTTCTGCGGCTTCGACGCCTTCTTCGCCTTCCACTTCCTTCTTGCCCTTCTTGATAACTTCGGGCTCGGCTGGGGCCGCCGCTTCCGTTGCCGCGGCTTCCGCGGGCTTCTCTTCCTCGATCCTAAGAGCAACCACGTGGGCAATCACGCGCTCCGGTTCGGTGAGCATTTTGACCTTTGCGGGGTCCACCGGCAGGTCGCTCACGCGCAATTGCTTGCCGAGCATCAGTTCGCTGACGTCCATGCGGAATTCTGTGGGGATGTCGCTCGGGAGGCATTCCAATTCCACTTCGCGGGTGACAACTTCAAACACCCCGCCTTGCACTTTTACGCCAGCGGGTTCGCCGAAGGTGTGCACCGGCACCTTCACTTTCATGCGCACGTCCATGGCCACACGCATGAGATCCACGTGCAACAGTGTTCCCGTGGTGGGGTCGACCAACCATTCCTTCACAATGGCCGGTTCCGGCTTGCCCCCTAAACTCACTTGAAACAGCGTGTTATGTCCCATCGGCGAGCGCAGAATAGAGTTCACCTGCTTGGCATTCACCGACAGTGTGACCGGACCGCCCTTGCCGCCATACAAAACCGCTGGGATTTTGCCCGTCTGGCGAAGCCGCCGCGCTTCGTTCTTGCCCCGAGTGGCACGGGGCGCGCTCTCCACTACAATCTGCTCTGCCTTTTCTGCCATGGCCTTGTTCCCTTCCCTGAAACTAGACTTTTTGGCGCCTAACCGCTCAAACCTGGATGTCTGGGGCCCAGCACTGCTGCGCCCCTACAAAAAACGCGAAATCAGATGAACAACTCGCTGATAGAAGTCTCTTCGTGAATCGACCGAATACCTCGCGCCAGCAGATCCGCAACACTTAAGATCCTGATCTTCCCCACCTTCTTGGCGGCCTCGGTGAGCGGCACGGAATCGGTGGCGACCACCTCGCAGATCTTCGACTTCTGCAGCCGTTCGACAGCCGGGCCGGAAAGCACCGCGTGCGTGCAGGCGGCGTACACTTGCGTGGCGCCCTCTCGCAGCAAAGCCTCGGCGGTTTTCACCAGCGTGCCCGCAGTGTCGATAATGTCGTCCACGACCAGCGCGCTGCGGCCGCGCACGTCGCCGATCAGGTTCATCACTTCACTCACGTCCACGTCCACGCGCCGTTTGTCGACGATGGCCAATGGCGCATCGAGCTTCTTGGCAAAAAACCGCGCGCGCTCCACGCCGCCCGCATCCGGCGCAACCACCGTAAGATTGGGCAGCTTCAGGTGGCGGAAGTATTCCACCAGCACCGGCGATGCATACAAGTGGTCGACGGGCACGTCGAAGTAGCCTTGAATCTGCGGCGCGTGCAAATCCATCGTCAGCGCCCGGCTCGCTCCCGCCGTTTCCAGCAGGTCGGCCACGAGCTTCGCGGAGATCGGAACGCGCGGCTTGTCCTTGCGGTCCTGCCGGGCGTAGCAGTAGTACGGCAGCACCGCGGTAATGCGCCACGCCGACGCGCGTTTGAACGCGTCAATCATAAGCAGCAGTTCGAGCAGGTGGTTGTCCACCGGGTGATGGCAAGATTGCACCACGAAAACATCCGCTCCGCGGACATTTTCCAGAATCTGGAAATAAATCTCGCCGTCACTGAATCGTCCCAGCAGCGCTTTGCCGAGCGGCACGTCCAAATGACGGCAGATGCTCTCCGCGAGCACCGGGTTTGCCGTCCCAGAGAAAATCTTGAATCGATCTTCATTCACCAGGCAATCGCTCCGCTTTCAACGACTTTGGAACCCTAGAATTTGCCTTTTGACCAAGGTTAAAAGTCGACGGTTAAGAGCCCATGAGGGAGACGGTGTCCCGCGAATAGCCGTGGGCACGTTCCTCTACCCTGGCAGTCTTTTTCCACTTTTGACTTTAAACTGCCGCCTGCCGACCGTGAACTTCTGCAGAGACGCTGAAGGCCGATTCCACTCCGCGCACACGCCGATTTACCCGGCTATGCGCATCCTACGAGCGTACCTTTCGCGCGAGAGGGTCTCGCAGACGAAGGTTTGATCGTGCGGAAACCCAACAGCGGCTCGGCGCGCCATCGCTGGGCTCGGGAAAATTCCAAACACCGCCGAACCGCTACCCGCCAGCGAGGCTTCTGTCGCTCCTCGTTGGAGCAAGACCCGCTTGATTAGACCAAGCCGGGCGTGGCGACGGAACACCGGCCCTTCGAAATCATTGGAAAGGCCGCTTCCCTGCGCGCTCCAGGATAGAGTACAGAACTGTAAGAGTTTAGAGTTTGTAGAAGGTTTTGTCAAACCAAGCGGTTTGGCATTCACCCAGCGAAAGGCGTCCGGCGTGGGCACGCGAATTTCTTGCGGAACGACGACTAGAACATGCAGTTTGGAAATGTCCTGTAGCGGATAGATCTCATCGCCCCGGTTCACCCCCAGCGCGCGACCGCCAAAAAGAAAAAACGGCACGTCTGCGCCGAGTGAAGCGGCAATTTCCATCATTTGTGCTAGCGGCATTTTCTTCTTTGCGAGCTGCAGGTAACCCAGCATCGCCGCCGCCGCGTCACTCGAGCCTCCACCCAGACCGCCCCCCGCTGGAATTCTCTTTGTTAGCTCGACTTCCACGCCGCCGTCGATTTTCAGCTTGCGTCTTATCGCGTCGACAGCTCGATAGGCGAGGTTCTTTTGCATGGATTCCGCCGCGAGTGCTGCGTTTCCATGAATGGCTAGCGTAATTCCTGGCCGCCGCGAGGTTCGCAACCGGATTTCATCATGCAGGGAAAGCGTCTGAAAAATCGTGCGCAGTTCGTGAAAGCCATCCGCGCGTTTCCCCAAAATGTCCAGGCGCAGATTGATTTTCGCGAAGGCGGGGAGGCGAACTTCGGTCATGCGGGAATTACGGCTTGGTGTCGGAGGTCGCGGATTTCTGCGCCACGCGATGCTTGGATTGCGAAAGCTTTTTTTCGAGCTCCGCCACTTTGTCGGATTCGAGGTCGCCCGGCAGCGACCTGTGCCATTCCGCCAGCGACTTCTCCCATTCCGCAGCAGCCAGGTCGGCACGGCCCAACTTGGCGTAAACATCGCCCAGGTGCGCATGAATCGTGGGATCGTGACTCTCGCGCGAAAGGGCTTTGCGCAGCGTGGTCTCCGCATCCGCCGTGCGATTTTCCTTGAAATAAATCCATCCGAGGCTATCGAGATACCCGCCGTTGTAAGGCTCTTCTTTGAGCGCGCGCTCGACCAGCGACTGCGCTTCATCCAGGCGGATCCCCAGGTCGCCCAGCATATAGCCGTAGTAATTCAGTACGGGCGCGTTTTTGGGATTCACCGCCAGCACTTTTTTGAACTGCTCTTCAGCCTTGTCATAAAACTTTTGCCGCTCGTAAATGGCGCCGAGCAAAAACCATACCATCTCGTTGTCGCGCGGCTGTCCCGGGAGCACTTCCGCGGCGCGTGCGGACTCCTCGGCTTCTTTGTAATGCCGCCCGCGTTCGTAGACTTGCGCGATGTTCAGGTAAGTATCGCGGTCGCTGGTATCCCCGTGCAACTGCGCGCGCAGGATTTTGACGGCGTCGTCGGTCTGTCCGTTTTCGCCAAGGAGCAACGCATAGCTCGTGCGAATTCCGGGGTCCGCCGGGTACTTGGCCATCGCCTCTTTGCCCGTTTGCAGCGCTTTCGCCAAATCCTTGGCCGCGCGATACGTGTCCATAATCATCATGCGTGCGCGCCGATCTTCCTCGTCGCCCAGATGCCCTAGCTCCTCAAACGTATAAATCGCGGCTTGATAATTCTGGTTCTCGCGATAAAGCTGCCCGAGTTGCTGATACAAAATCGCGAGCGATCTCCGGCGCGAAGGCATCGTCGCCGATTGGCCTTTGATCCCCGTTACCGCATCCGTCAGCACGCGAATCGCATCATCGTAGCGACCCTGGGATTCGTAAAGCATCCCCTCGTTGTACATGACCTCGAGGCTACCCGGCGCGTATTGCCGCGCCTTCATCAAATTCTCTTCCGCCTTATCGAGTTGATGGAGTTCCCGGTAAATTTGCGCGATTCGCAAATACACATCCGAATCGTCGGGCATCGAGTCGGACAGCTTCTGATACACCTTCAGCGCTTCGGCGTATTTCTCTTCCGACAACAAAGTTTGTCCCAACCCCCGCTGATGGCTCAGTTCGGAAGGATCCATCTCCGCGGCTTTGCGGTAGGCGGTTTCCGCTTTCGGCAAATCATGGGCTTGCGTGTACGCATCCCCAAGCAAGTCCAGCAACACCGGCGTGGGCGAATGCACCGTAATTCCTTCGAGCAGCGCCACCGCTTCCTCAGACTTGCCCTCGTCCATCAAGAGCTGCGTTAGTTGCTCGACAGCTTGCTCGTTGTCCGGATCGGTTTTCAGGATCCCCCGCAAAACTTTCTCGCTCTTGTCGTGTTCGTTCTTCAGCCGGTAAAGCCGCGCCAGCCAAAGTGCCGATTCCGTGTCCGCGGGATCCAGCCGGTTGATTTCGCGGAACTGTTCAATGGCTTTGTTGGCCGTCTCTGATTGTCCGCTCCCGGCGTTCACGTCGCCCAGGCTTCGCAGATAAATTCTTCCCAGCAACCTCCGCGACTGCACATCGTTCGGGTCGCGCTTGAGGATATCCTTCGCTTCGTTCTCTGCTTCGCGTGTGCGCTGCGCTTTCCAATACATCTCCGCAAGCCGCTCGCCAATCACCGGCGATTTCGGATCCAGTGCATAAGCCTTTTTGTACGCCTCGATGGCCTTCGTGGCGTAATCCGGGTTGCTCGAAACCTCGTACTGTTGCTCGTAAATATGCCCCATCGTGTAGTTGTAATAGGCTTCCGCCCGGGCGGAGTCTTTTTCGGAACTGCCCGCAAAGGGATCCTTTGCCCCGCTGGGAGCCAGGCTCTTTTTCTCGGCGGGCGGGTTCTCCGGCGCTTGTGCAAGGCCGAACGAGCCGGTAAAGCCCAAGGTAATTGCAAGTAGCGTTATCCGTTGAAGTTTCATGACTGTCCCAGAACTTAAAAGTATCCCATGCGGCGGGAAGTGGGTCAAAAGTCATTTCCGCGGGCGTTTCCAGGGGCTCGGGCACCCCGCGGCCAAGGAGGGCCAGGGCAAAAAAGGTTGGAGCTGGGGGAAGTTGACATCTTTTCATATTTCTGCAATTATCGAAGCATGCGCAGGCCCCATCCCTTGCTCGTCACCCGCTCGGCGGACCGCTTCTCGGCCCTCGGCGCTGAGCCTCGTTTGCAGATTCTTCGGCTTCTCCTCGCCGCCCATCCTACCGGCATGGTCGCCGGCGAAGTCCAAGAAGAACTGGGCATCCCCGCTTCTACCCTTTCCCATCATCTTGAAAAACTGAAGCAAGTCGGCCTCGTCAACGTCCGCCGCGAGGGGACTTATTTGTGGTACTCCGCGGATACCGACGCCTTACGCGAAGTCTTGAATTTTCTGTACGAGGAATGCTGCACGCGCTCCCGCGCGGTCCCAGCGGAATCCGTTGTGCAGATTTCAAAGTGAGGAACTCCATGAACGAACCCAACATCCAGGAAGCGGTGAAGCAAAAATACGGAGAAGCCGCCAAGCGAACCGCCGGCGGCGGCACGGCCTGTTGCGGCGGAGGCGCGTCGATCGATGGATGCGACCCCATCACCAAAGATCTGTACAGTGAGGCGGAGAAGGGCGCCTTGCCCGAAAAAGCCGTCGCTGCCTCGCTCGGGTGCGGCAACCCCACGGCCCTCGCCCAACTGCAGCCCGGAGAAACCGTTCTTGACCTCGGCTCCGGCGGCGGCATTGACGTCATCCTCTCGGCCAAGCGCGTCGGCCCGAGCGGCAAAGCCTACGGCCTGGATATGACCGACGAGATGCTCGCGCTGGCTCGCGAAAATCAGAAGAAGGCCGGTGTCGCCAATGTCGAATTCCTAAAAGGTGCGATCGAGAGCGTTCCGCTGCCTGACAACTCCGTCGACGTCATCATCTCCAACTGCGTTATCAATCTTTCCGGCGACAAAGACCGCGTCCTCGCCGAAGCCTTTCGCGTGCTCAAGCCTGGCGGGCGTTTCGCGGTCTCCGATGTCGTCGTTCGCGGCGACGTTCCCGCCAACATTCGCAAAAGTATGGAACTCTGGGTCGGCTGCATCGCGGGCGCCCTGGAAGAAAATGAATATCGCGAAAAACTGGCGTGCGCGGGATTCGAATCCATCGATGTGGAAGCGACTCGCGTTTACCGAATCGAAGAAGCTGGTAAGTATCTCAAAGCCGCTGGTCTGGACCACGAAACGGTCGGCCCGCAGATCGATGGCAAGTTCATCAGCGCGTTCGTCCGCGCAGTGAAGCCCGCGGCGAAATCCGCCTGCTGCGCGCCGACCTGCTGCTTCTGATCTGGCAGGGACGCAGCATGCGGCGCCCCCTTTGGGAAGCCTTTCATCAGTTTACAAGAAGCCAGCACCCTTTTTTGTTCCACTCCTGCCCAGCCGCGCATAATAGGAACGAACCATGACCCACCGCGTTCTCATTCTCTGCACCGGCAATTGCGTGCGCAGCCAAATGGCCGAAGGCCTGCTCCGCCAGTTCGGCGGCAGCCCCTACGAGGTACACAGCGCCGGAAGCCACCCGAGCGGCTACGTCAGTGAGTTGGCCATTGAAGCCATGCGCGCCATTGGTATCGACATCTCGGGGCACCGTTCCAAATCCGTTTCGGAATTTACGGGTCAGGGCTTCGACACGGTCATCACCGTCTGCGACCCCGCCGCGGAGCTTTGTCCCGTTTTTCCCGGCGCTCAGCGCATCCACTGGAGCGTCTGGGATCCCGGCAACGCCACCGGTTCTTACGAAGAAAAACTCGCCGCGTTCTGTCGCGTCCGCGACGAACTCGCGGCCCGCCTCAACAAATTCATTTTGTCGAACGGCACCGCGGAAAATTCCTAAAAGCTCGCTTTTGGAGATCTTCGTGGAGAGATCCCTCGCCTGGCTCGCGATGACACTTAAAGCCTTTTTTCAACAAGTTCTAACAAGAGTTCCTCTGATACCTGAGAATTGGGGCTCACGCGGCTAAGCAAGATGGCGGGGTCTTCAGTGTACCTTGTCGCTTTTCGTCTGAATCCTGTCAATGCGCAACAGACCGTGCGCTCTCAAATATTCGGCGAACTTCCCGAACTTTGCGGCGTCGTCAAATTCCAGATGAAAGATCATCCCGTCCTGGCCTTCAAACATCGCGGTGGCGCTCGCTTCAAAAAGCTCGGCGATTTTCTTGCAATCTTCCTTGAGCCTCTCCTTGTCCGCGGCGGGGATCGGCATCGTCAAATCGAAGTCAATCGTGTCGTCCATTAGGCCCCCTTTTTTGCTCCTAGCTCGCTGCTCGCCGAATTTCGCAGGACAAACATTTTCGTCTGTCTCTTGTGTACTAATCGCGAATTCAGGGGCACAGACATCCCTGTCCGTCCCTTTGTTGTTTCTAGGAGGCCTCCAATGTGACACACAGCTGACCACGCGCCTAGCTGTCCTGAGGGACAGCACATTTCCTCCTACATGGCCGGTCCGCACTCTGCTTACAGCGGTCCTACAAGCAAATTCTCTGAAGCGCAGGAAGCCCTGTAGGACTGCCTTCCCCCCTCGTCCTCTCAACCCTGGGGCTGCGGTCTTCCACAGCCACGGTCCAAGGGTCACAAGTCATGGCTTTCGGCTATGCTATGATTCTTTTTCGCTTTAGGAAAGCGAGCGGTGCATGACTGCACGCATTCTCGATGGCCAGAAAATCCGGGACCAGATCTTCGCCGAACTCAAGGACGAAGTTCGCGTGCTGACCTCCGCCGGCATCCAGCCCGGCCTTGCTGCCGTTCTCGTCGGCGAAAATCCCGCATCGCAGCTCTACGTGAAAAGCAAAATTGCCGCCTGCGAACAGCTTGGGCTGGCGAGCGGCCTCCTCACACCACCGGCCACCGTGGCCACGCGGGAGCTTCTCGCTGTTGTGGATGACTTGAATCACGACAACAACGTCGACGGCATCCTTGTCCAGCTTCCTCTTCCTCCGCAGGTGGACACCAAGCGCATCCTGGAATCCGTGCATCCCGCGAAAGACGTGGATGGCTTCCATCCTGTCAATCTTGGCCGGCTCGTCAGTGGGCGCCCCGGGCTTGTCGCCTGCACTCCCGCGGGTTGCATGGAGATTCTTCGCCGCAGCGAGATCCCCATCGAGGGCACCAACGCCGTCGTGCTCGGCCGCAGCGATATTGTCGGCAAGCCGATGGCGCTTTTGCTCATGCACGCCAACTCTACCGTCACCATCTGCCACTCCAAAACGCGCGACCTTCCCGAAATCGTCCGCCGCGCCGACATCGTCGTTGCCGCCATGGGCAAAGCCGGGTTCGTGCAAGCCGATTGGCTGAAACCCGGTGCTACGGTCATCGATGTGGGCACCAACACCATCAAGGATTCCGCCGGAGCCGAGCGGCTTCTCCGGAATTTCCCCGCGCGCCTCGAAAAATTCCGCGCCAAAGGCTCGGTCCTCGTCGGCGACGTTCATCCCGATGCCGTCAACGTTGCCGGGGCGATCACCCCCGTTCCCGGCGGCGTCGGCCCCATGACCATCACCATGCTCATGAGCAATACGGTCAAGGCCGCACGCCTCCGGCGCGCTTCCCCGGAACTTTCCGCCACACAATCCACGGCCACGGCCCGGTGATCAACAAAATGCTGCGACTCGGATTGACCGGCGGAATCGCCAGCGGCAAGAGCGCTGTCGCGACCATGCTCCGCGAACTGGGTTTTTCCGTACTTGATGCGGATTCGCTTGCTCACAAGCTCATCGAACCGGGCCAGCCCGCCTACGAAGAAGTTCTCCGCGAATTCGGCATTGCGATTGCCGACGGCCAAGGACGTGTGGACCGCGCCAAGCTTGGGGCGCTTGTCTTCGCGGATCGCGCGAGGCTCGATCGTCTCAATGCCATCGTCCACCCGCGGGTCGCCCAAGCTGTCTCCCGCCGGTTCGAGGAATGGCAGCGCGAAGGCACGCGTGACGCAGCAGTCGTTGAAGCGGCTCTGCTTGTCGAGGCCGGGATGCACAGACAGCTCGACGGGCTCGTAGTCACCTGGTGCCGCCCGGAGCAACAAGTCGAACGCCTGGCCGCGCGCGGACTCAGTGAAGACGAAGCTCGTCGCCGCATCGCCGCGCAAATGCCGGTGGAGGAAAAGCTGCGTTACGCTACAGAGAAAATCGACTGCTCCGGCACGCTCGAGCAGACTCGCAAGCAGGTCGAGGCTCTAGCCGCCAGACTCCATCGAAGCAAAGCCGCGCGCTGAACAACCAGCGCAATTTTGCCTATACTAGAACCACCGAGTGGAACAGAAGGGAAACGCTTCTATGAACATAGGTAACACATCGAATCGCGCGCGCATCTTTCTTGCCGCGCTGGTGCTGATCCTCGGTGCCTTCTGGGCCGGCGCTCGTTTTGGTCCGCACGATCCGGCCAAAGTGGAAGCCGTGCCGATGGGAAGTCCCAATCTATCTTCCGTCCCCGCCCGCGACTCGGGATTGACCGAGGACGAATCCATCAACGTGCGCATCTACCGGCAGGCTTCTCCGGCCGTGGCAAACATCCTCACCAAAGCAACCGAGTATGATTTCTTCATGGACCCTGTTCCCGTGGAAGGCGCGGGCTCCGGTTTTATCATCGATCCTCGCGGCTACATCCTGACCAATTACCATGTGGTGGAAGGCGCGCAGTCCATCGAAGTTGTGTTGGGAGATCAATCTCGCCACCCCGCGAAATACATTGGCGCGGATCAGCGCAATGACGTCGCACTCATAAAGATTGACCCCAAGGGAAAGCAACTCGCCGCCTTAAAGCTGGGAGATTCCAGTGCTATCCAGGTGGGCCAGAAAGTTCTTGCCATTGGCAACCCCTTCGGTTTTCAGTCCACGCTGACTACGGGCGTGGTCAGCGCGCTGGGCCGCACCGTCCAAACCAGCCAGACCACGTTCATCGAAGAAGCGATTCAGACCGACGCGGCCATCAATCGCGGCAATTCCGGCGGCCCGCTTATTGATTCGCATGGCGACGTGATTGGCATCAATTCCGCGATTTACACGCCTACCGGCACCACTGCCGGCATCGGCTTTGCCATTCCCATCAACACCGCAAAAAATATCGCCAACGATCTCATCACCTCCGGCCGTGTGCACCGCGCATTCCTGGGCGTGGAAACCTATGCGCTTACGGGCGGACTTGCTGAAGCGCTGGATTTGCCGGTGCAGGAAGGCTTGCTGGTGGAAACGGTGACAAAAGGCGGGCCGGCTGCGACGGCAGGGATCCGCGGCGGCGATCGTATTGTCCAGGCCGGCTTGCGGCGTTTTTATATCGGGGGGGACATCATCGTGGCCATCGACGGCCAGAAGATCGCGAACCAGTTCGACGTTAACCTGGTGCTGAACCACCACCGTCCGGGCGACGCCGTGAACGTAACCATTTATCGCGGTGGAAAAAAGATGGACATTCCCGTGAAGCTCGGCGAGCGCGACGGCAATTGAGCTACGCGCCATGGGCTTTTCCAGATGCAGCTCGCCCGCTCCGATCGCGAGACCATACAAATATGCCGCTACGCTTTGCGTTTGGCTAAATGGCTGCGCAAGCGCAGGCCATAAATCAAAAGGTTGACCAGGCATACCAACACGCCCGATCCGACCAACAACGCGCGAGGAAGATTTGGGTATACGAGCGCGTCCAGATAGTGCAGCAAGAACGGACCCTCGTAAGGTGCGAGCCCGGCGCGTGCTTCGAAGAAATTTTCAGCAAGGGTGAGCGGGCATGGCCAAGGCCCGAGTTCCGCAACAATGCCGTAGATGACCGAGGCGATATGCAGCGCGGCAAGCAAGGGGCGCGCTCGCGTAACCAGTGCGCCAAAAAGCACCCACGCAACGAACCCCAGGTGGGTGAGCAACATCCCATCAGCTAGCGCTTGATTCATCCGAATGATCTTAATGCGGCCGGCGGAAACAGCGGCCTGCAACTAGCGGCTGAATTCGGCGCGATGTTTTTCGCGAGCGTCTGGGCTCAGCAGATACCAGCCTTCCGCAATGTCGCGCACGCGTTCCAATTCGCGCTGCATTTCGGTGTGCTTTGCTTCCATGACTTCCGCGCTGGCATCGCCAGGGACATAAATCGGAGGAGCAAACAAAATCACCGCACGCGCAAAAGGCATGGGCAGCAAGAAGTGGTCCCAAGTCTTCGTGAAAGTTTTTCCATGGTCGACGCCGATGTGAAACACGATGATGGGGCAACCGGTTTTTCGCGCGAGCATTACCGGGCCCGGCTTTGCCACGTAGCGCGGGCCGCGCGGGCCATCGATGGTAAACGCGCAATCGACTCCTTCCTTGAGGCGCTTAGCCATTACCGCCAGTCCGCGCAATCCCCCGCGAGAAGAACTTCCCTGTGCGGTGCCAAATCCCAGCCACTCGATCACTTTGCGCGTCCATTGACCATCGAAGGCAGTCGTGTTCATCACCACAACACCGTGACGGCGGTGCCACCACACAATTGGAAGAATGATGCGGTGCCAGAACGCCCAGATAATGCGTTTGCCGGAGGCGTGCACTTTCTCCGCGTGCTGCCACCCGAGCACTTCGTAGCGCAATGTTGGTCCGAGCGTTCGAATGACGCTGTACACCGCAGCCGCAATGAAGGGAATCTGGATGCGCCGCGTCCAGGGCAATGGCGTGAGCCTTGTGTCATAATGCAAATTGACCGGCTCGCGTTCCGGCTGCTTCGCGGTCTCCACGATGGTGTCGGGCTGTGGCATTTCGTTTGGCCAGGCGGCCCCAACCATGGACTGCAAGGTGCGCCGGCAGTCCCCGCCGACGTATAGTATAGGCGAGAGCCCCGCCTTTGTGCCGGGAGTACAAACCGAGTGTCGCTTCCTTCCATCCTGTCGTCCCTCACACACCGCGTGATTTGGCTGCTGGTCAGCGCGATGGTGTTAGCTGCCATTGCGGTACTGACGGCATTGACGGCTCGCTCCGATGAGCCGGTTAACGATTCGGTGGGAATCATCGATGGCACGGCCGTCGCCGTCACCGGCCCCATGCGCGTTGAAGTCGTTCACGGCTTTCCGCGAACGGTGCTGCGCAGCGGCAGCGACGTGCTGGTCAAGTCCGGGACCGCGCGCCTCGATCTCACACAAGGAGGCACAATCAGTATTTGCGGGCCAGCGCATTTTTCCGTTCTCAAATCCGGCAATTTGCTCACGCTGGCGCTCGATACCGGCACGATCCACGTTTCCATCGAGCACGGACCGGCCCTAACGATTTATACTCCGCTTCTTCAGATTCAGCCCATCGCGATTGGCGACGGTCCCCAGGACGCCCTGGTCGGCTTTGACGCCACCGGAGCCATGTGCGTGCGCGCATATCGTGGCGCCGTGCGACTGGAGCAGCAGTTCACCAGCCAAAACATTGTCGTACCGCAGTCGGCGGATGTTCTGCTCGTTGATGGAAAATTGGATGGCCTGCGCGGCGGGGGTGATCGGTGCACCTGCGATCCACAACTTACAAAATACGTCCCGACTCCGCGATTGGAGATTATTCCTCCGGCTGCGCCTACGGAAGGAGCCAACGCCAGAGCGCTGGGGTCCGGTGAGATTGTCTCGCCTCTGCCCTTGGATAAACCAACGACAAAAGACGGCCCCATCTACGAGGTTTTCGTCCCGCCACTAATTTACAACGCAAACGCCGAAGTTCAGCCGGAAGTGGATATGAGCAAGATCGTGGTGACGCGGCGCGTGCGCGTGCGGCCGACGCTGATTTTCCAGGGACGCGTCGAGGGAGATTTGCCGGCTTCCTCTCCGCCCGTTTCTGTTCCCGCACCGGCGCGGTCACGTCCTTCTGTTGCTAGCCCTCCGAAACCCGCCGCGCAGGCTAATGATTCTATGGTGGACCGCATGGTTCACTTCGTGAAGAAACTTTGGTCACGCGGAGTTGGTGAAGCTGCCAAATAACCTGCGGGCGTGTCAGCTTCGATGCACGCTACATCGCCACGACAGGTCAAACTGCAGTGAGGACAGGTCACTACGGGTGCGTCACATACCTTCGTAGTTGGGGCCGCCGCCGCCCTCGGGAACAACCCAATCGATAATTTGGTAAGGGTCGGCGATATCGCAAGTCTTGCAGTGCACGCAATTCGAAGCGTTGATTTTCAGCTTCGGCGGGCCGCCGGATTCCTTCACCATTTCGTAGACCGCCGCAGGACAAAAATACTGGCAGGGATTCCCGTATTCGGCGGCGCATTTGGTGGCGCAGATATTGGTGTCCGCGACGCGCAGGTGGCAGGGTTGATCCTCTTCGTGGCGCGTTCCGGAATGATAGACGTCGGTGAGGCGATCGAAAGTCAGTTTGCCATCGCCCTTGAAACGTTCGGGCGCAGGGCGGCCGTTGATCTTTTTGTAGGCTTCGTGGCCGGGGTGCGCGCGCATGGGATCAATCAAGCCGCGGCCACCGGTGATTTGCTGGAACGCGGTGTGAACGAATCCGGGAAACATCCCGTGCGAGAAGGATTGGTGAAAATTGCGAACGTGCCAGAGCTCTTTTTTGATGTAACTCTGCTCGATCTTTTTCGGGAAGGCGCTCAGCGTCTTTGAAGAAGTGTCGCCGGATTTGAGCGCTTCGAAAATGGTTTCCGCCGCGAGCATGCCGCTTTTCATCGCCAGATGAATGCCCTTAAGCCGCTGCGAATCGAGGAAGCTGCCGGAATCGCCGATGATGAGGCCGCCGTCGGCATAAGTGCGCGGCATGGCGTACCAGCCGCCATAGGGCAGCGACTTCGCACCGTAACGAACAAGCTTGCCGCCCTCGAGAAGTTTCTTGAGAAACGGATGCGTCTTCCAGGTTTGAAACGCGGCATGCGGATCGAATAGCGGATCCGCATAATCAAGCGCGATGACCAGGCCAACGGAGACGCGATTGTTCGAAAGACCGTAGATCCACCCGCCGCCGTACATGCTGGTAGGAACAGGCCAGCCGAGCGTGTGCGCCACGTAGCCGGGCTGAACGCGGCCGGGCTGCACGTCCCAGAGTTCTTTGATGCCGATTCCGTAGCTCTGCGGATTGATGTTGTCGAGTTTTTTGGCAGCGACGAGTTTCTTGGTGAGCGAGCCGCGAGTGCCTTCGGCGAGGACGGTGACTTTCGCGCGAAGCTCATAGCCCGGCGTGAAGTTGTCTTTGGGCTTGCCGTTCTTGTCGACGCCCTTGTCTTCGGTGATGACACCGGCGATGCCGTCGCCTTGGTAAACGAGTTCGGCACCGCCAAATTCCTTGAAGACGTTGACGCCAGCGGCTTCGACAAGGCCGCCGAGCCATTTGGTGATTCTGCTCAGCGAGACAACATAGTTCCCTTGGTTTTGAAACGGTGGAGGCGTGACGGGAAAACGCAGGGCGGAACCTTTTGTGAAAAGCAGTGCGGCGGAATCCGTGACAGGCGTATCCAGCGGCGCGGACTTTTGAAAATCGGGAACGAGCTCAGCAAGCGCTTTGGGGTTCATGATCGCGCCGGAAAGCTGGTGCGCGCCAATCTCGCGGCCCTTTTCAAGAACGTAAATATTCTCAGCCGATAGCTCGGGCTTGGCGCCGGAAGGTTTGTGCCTGTTGATGAGATTGGCGAGATGCAGGGCGCAGCAAAGCCCCGCCGGCCCCGCTCCGACGATCAAGACATCCGCCTCGAGTCGTTCGCGTTGTACGCTCATTTCGACTCTTGATTCTAGCAAAATCGTGAGAAAGAGCTCGTGAGCGCAAACATTGCATAGGTGACGTCCGGCACAGACGCTAAATGCAGTTTTTAGTTTCCAGTGGGGATGATGCCGGCGTTTTCCACCATGAGCATTACGGTTCGCTGCGGAGCCCGCGTCCGATGCCTAACGCCCTTGGGGACGACCGTGCCCTGTCGTGGACCTAGTTCGATGGTGCGGTCTCCGAGATCGATCAGCAGTTTCCCTTCGAGAATGTAGAAGAATTCGTCATCGTCATCGTGCTTGTGCCAGTGATATTCCCCCTGCACCACGCCAAGACGAACGACCGAGCCATTCACCTGGCAAAGCGTCTGGTTGTACCACTTATAGGTGCAAGCATCCGCGAGCGCATGCGCATCGATGATTTCGAGTGGCTGGCAAAGGATATTGAGTCGCGTTTCGTAGGGGAAGCTTTCGACATTGGCCATAGAGATTCTCCCGCGGTTCGACGGATGTTGATTAACACGAGCTTCGTTCTAGACAAAGAGCCAATTTGTCGTGTCACGCTCTAGGACATTGAAAGAAAAGTCGCTGTCCGTTTGCGGGGTTTGCGTCTACTTGGCTTTTTGCAGCTCTTCGGTCAGCGCCGGCATGATTTCGAAGATGTCGCCGACGACGCCGTAATCGGCAATTTCGAAGATTGGAGCGTTCGCATCTTTGTTGATGGCGACGATGGTACGCGCGCCCTTCATCCCGACGACGTGCTGAATCGCGCCGCTGATGCCAAGCGCGAGATACAGCTTCGGCGCAACGGTCTGACCGGAGCTGCCGATCTGGCGCTCCATGGGGAGCCAGCCTTCATCGCAAATGGGGCGCGAAGCGGCGATTTCCGCGCCCAGCGCCTTTGCGACCGCTTCCGCTTGCGGAATATTTTCGGGAGCTTTGATGCCGCGGCCAATGGCCACGATAAGCGGCGCTTGCGTAAGGTCCACGGCGGACTTTGCCTCTTTGAACACCTCCATCGGCTTCGTACGAATCTGCGCGGCATTGAGCGTGACGGCAACGGCGTTCAATGGAGCTTTGCCCGAAGGGTGCGCGGCGAGCAAGTCCGCGCGAAACGCGCCGGATTGAAACGAGGCAAACCAAGGCGCGGCACCGGTGAAAGTGACGTCGGCCGCAGTCTTGCCCTGAAACATTTGGCGCACAAAGACAAGTTTGCTACCCCCGTTGCGATAACCGATGCAGTCACCAATCATGCCTTTGCCGAGCAGGGCAGCGAGCTTCGGAGCGAAGTCGCGGACCTGGTACGTGTGCGGAAAGAGAACCAGTTCAGGCTTGACGGACTCGATGGCTTGTTTGAGAGCGACGCAGTAGCCGTCGGGCGTGTAAGCCTCAAGCAGATCGTGCTCGACGCGCAGAACCTCAGCCACATTCTTGGTAGCGAGTTCGTCGGCGAAGGAGGAAATGCCTTTGCCGATGACCAGGGCGCTGACCGTGCTCGCAGTGTCTTTGGCGATTTGTTGCGCTGCCGCGAGCGTTTCGAAACTCGCGTTGTTCCACTTGCCTTGGCGTAGTTCGGTGATGACAAGAACCTTCATGTGCTGCCTCTTTTGCATGTTCTCAGTCGAAAAAACTCTAACGCGCTCTTTTGCACTGAAAACTGAGAACTAAAAACTGTCCACTACTAAATTACCCGGGCTTCAAACTTTAGTTTTTCGACCAGCTTGGTTGCTACTTCCCTTGGTGTGCCGGTTAGGAACTCCGTCTTCTTTGTCTTCGATGGCACGTAGATTTTTTCAATTTTCTGGGTCGCTTCGTGCGAAACGCCAAGCGATTCACGCGAAATTGTGGCGATTTCCTTTTTCTTTGCAGCCATGATGCCCTTCAAGGTCGCGTAACGCACTTTGTTGATGCCGGACTGGATCGAGAGCACGGCCGGCAGCGGGCACTCCATCCACTGAAACCATCCGGCTTCGAGCTCGCGCTTAAGCTTCATTTTTCCGTCCTGCACTTCGATTTGCATGATGATGGTGGCGTGTGGGCGGTCGAGCAGCGCGGCAAGCAAAACGCCGGTCTGGCCAAAACCATGGTCGTCGCTCTGCAAACCGGTGAGGACGAGATCAGCTTTTTCCTTTTGAATGGCTGCCGCGAGCGCTTTCGCCGACCCTAGCGGATCAAGCTGCGCAAATTGATCGTCGGCGACGTGAATGCCGCGGTCGGCACCCTTGGCCAGCGCTTCTTTGATGGTTTGCTTCACGCGCTCCGGCCCCATCGAGAGCGCGACCACTTCGCCGCCGTGCTTCTCTTTGAGCCGCAGCGCTTCTTCGAGCGCGTAGCTGTCCGGTTCGTTCATTTCAAAGCCGATGTCGGATTCTTTGATCCAGTTTCCGGCGATGGCCAGCGGCGCGTCTTTTGCGGGGACCTGTTTGATGCACACGATGATGTTCACGGGTTTCTTCCCTCAACGTAACTCAAGACGAAATGATTGGTTTTCAACCTGAGCGGGAGCGAGGAGCTCAGGGTCCCAATTGATTGCCACTCGCTGAACTGAGCTTGTGAGGAGACCGCGTCGGCCTCCGGGAATCAAAATCATTTTACCGCACTGCGGGATTCTTCTCTACTTGCCCGACCAGCGCCGGAAAATAAGCGCGGCGTTAGTGCCGCCAAATCCAAACGAATTCGAAAGCGCGTATTCGGCGGACGCTTTGCGCGCGTGATTGGGAACGTAATCCAGATCGCATTCAGGATCGGGATTCTCCAGATTAATTGTCGGCGGCAAGATCTGGTCGCGTAGCGCCAAAACGCTGATGCCGGCTTCCAGGCCGCCCGCGCCACCGAGCAGGTGTCCCGTCATGGACTTCGTGGAACTGATGGGGACTTTCTTGGCGCGCTCGCCAAAAACGCGTTTCAGCGCTCGCGTCTCAATCACGTCGCCGATGGGCGTGGAAGTCCCGTGGGCGTTCACGTAGCCGATATCGCCCGGTGACAGCTTCGCATCCTTGAGCGCCGCCATCATCACGCGATAAGCGCCGTCGCCGTTCTCTTCCGGCTGCGTCATGTGATACGCGTCGCCGGACATGCCGTAACCGACAATTTCTGCAAGAACCGGCGCATTGCGCTTCTGCGCATGTTCAAGGGATTCGAGGACTAAGATTCCTGCGCCTTCTCCAACGACAAATCCGTCGCGGCCGGCGTCCCACGGGCGGCTCGCATGCGCGGGATCGTCGTTGCGGGTAGAGAGCGCCTTCATAGCAGCGAATCCACCAACACCCATGGGCGTGATGGTAGCTTCCGAACCGCCACAGATCATCATCTCTGCGGCGCCGCGCTCGATAATTTTGAAGGAGTCACCCACGGCATGCGCCGAAGCAGAGCACGCCGTAGCCGTGGCGGAATTCGGCCCTTTCGCACCATAGCGAATGGAAATCTGCCCGGAAGCGAGATTGACAATGGCCGAGGGAATGAAGAAGGGAGAAATTTTGCCCGGGCCGCCGTTCAGCAGCTTGCCGTGCTCGCGCTCGATGATGTCGAATCCGCCGATGCCGGAAGAAACATAAACGCCCACTTCGTCGAGATTCGAATCTTCCGGCTTCCAATTGGCAGACTTCACCGCAAAATCTGCGCTGGCCAGCGCGATCTGGATGAAGCGCGCCATTTTTTTCAGTTCTTTTTTCTCGATCCACCGGAAAGGGTCGAAATTCTTCACTTCGCCGGCGATTTTGCAATCGAAGCCATTGGTGTCGAAATGCGTGATCGGCGCGATGCCGCTGCATCCGGCGACGAGGTTTCTCCAGCTCTCTTCCGTGCCGACGCCCAGCGCGCAGACCAGCCCAACACCGGTGACAACTATGCGGCGTGTCAAAGTTCCAATACTCCCTGTTGAGGTGATTGTTCCGTGGCTTACTTACCTTTGGCGTGCTTGTCGATGTATTCGACCGCGTCTTTCACCGTGGTCATCTTTTCGGCATCTTCGTCGGGCACTTCGATGCCGAAGGCTTCCTCAAACGCCATCACTAATTCTACCTGATCGAGGGAGTCGGCTCCCAGGTCGTCCACAAACGAAGCGGTGGGCGTCACTTCCGCTTCATCCACGCCGAGTTGCTCGACAATAATCTGCTTCACGCGTTCTTCTACGCTAGCCATCCGTGTTCCTCCGCGATATCAAGTCCATCTAAGTGCTATTTTAGCCGCTGATCCCAGGCTGAAGAGCCTGCCCTGCCTGCGCGGAGTACCGCCGCGCGAAAATCGTGTGTTTTGGCCCGTAGATTCCGATTCGCGGCCCCTCGCCGCGGTTACGAACCGATTTGCCTTGAAAATAGGGCCCCGAATAACCCGCCCATTCTAGTCACGGCCCCTTGCAAGGTCAACTTTGGCTTGCCTTCTCTCCCTCGCGAAACTGTTCCGGTCTATGCGCTGCACGCATACTCTATGCCAGATATATGCCGCCGTTGACGTCGAGGACGTGGCCGGTGATATAGCCCGCTTCGTCGCTCGCAAGGAAAACGATGGCGGCCGCGACGTCGCGCGGGCAGCCCATGCGCCCCAGGGGAATGCGCGCCCTCAAGTCCTGTTTCACGTTGTCGGAAAGCACGTCGGTCATAGGCGTTTCGATGAAGCCCGGCGCAACGGCATTCACGGTGATGTTGCGCGACGCCATCTCCATAGCGATCGCTTTCGTCAACCCGATCAGACCGGCTTTAGCAGCGACGTAATTGGCTTGGCCGGCATTGCCCATCTCTGCGACCACCGAAGCGATATTGATAATGCGGCCCGCACGGGCGCGCATCATGGTTGCCAGAGCTTGCTGGACACAGAGATGCGCGCCGGTCAGGTTCGTTCGAATCACCGCATCCCAGTCGTCGGCTTTCATGCGCATGGCCAAGCCGTCGCGCGTAATCGCGGCATTGTTCACCAGGATATCCAGGCGGCCGAATTTCTCGAGGACCGCTTTGAATCCCGTCTTCACCTGCTCCGCGTCGGCCACGTCCATTTTCACCGCGAAGGCTTCGCCGCCTGCCGCGGCAATATCTTTCACCAATGCGGCAAGCTTTTCTTCCTGGCGTGCAGCAACGGTGACTTTTGCGCCTGCTTCGGCGAGAGCCAGCGCAGTGTCGCGCCCAATTCCTTGCGACGCGCCGGTAATCAAGGCCACTTTGTTTTTCAGACTGAACATTCCGCAGAAGTCCTAAGTTATATGCTTTCAGTTGTAAGTAAAGAAACGAGAAAAATGGAAAATAAGCCGGAGACTTCCCTGGAATTCCTCCACCCGAACGCTCGCGGCCTTTATTTCGCAACTATTCCTGCATTTTTCTTTACTGAGAACTTATAACTTACGACTTAGAACTGGCTCATGCCGCGTCGGACCGCGCGGCAGCGATTTTCTCGACGGTGACCGCCAGACTCTTTTCATCCTCAACGTTCAGAGCTCCTGCGGAGCGCTCGATCTGGCGCAGCAACCCGGTGAGCACGTGGCTCGGCCCCACTTCCACGAAAGTGTTCACGCCCTCGTCAATCAACAGGCGCACCGACTCTTCCCAGCGCACGGGCATGGAAACCTGGCGGATGAGCGCCTCGCGCGCTTCCGCGCCCGTCTCTATAGTGTCTGCATCCACGTTGGTCACTAGCGGCACGCGCAAATTCGAAAACTCTGCTCCCCGCAAATCTCTCTCGAACTTCTCCTGCATGGGCGTCATCAGCGCGGAATGAAATGGCGCGGAGACCGGCAAAATCACGGCTCGTTTTGCACCCGCCTGCGAAGCCAGTTCCACCGCGCGCTTCACCGCGCCAGCGTGCCCGGAGATGACCGTTTGGTCCGGCGAATTCAAATTTGCCGGCGCACAAATTTCGCCATCCGCCGCGCGCTTGCAAACATCCGCCACCACGGCATGGGACAAGCCCATAATCGCAGCCATGGCCCCCACACCGGCAGGAACAGCATCCTGCATGTAGTTGCCGCGCTTGCGCACCAATTGCACCGCATCGCCAAACTTCAGCGAACCGGCAGCAACCAGCGCCGAATATTCGCCAAGGCTGTGTCCCGCCACATAATCCGGCTCCAAACCTTTTTCCGCCAGCACACGCGCCACCGCCACGGAACAGGTCAGGATGGCTGGTTGTGTATTGGCGGTGAGTTTGAGCTCTTCTTCGGTGCCTTCGAAACAAATCTTGGAAATCGAAAAGCCCAGCGCCTTGTCCGCTTCGTCAAAAGTGGATTTCGCGACGGCATACTTCTCCGCGAGTTCCTTGCCCATGCCGGGATATTGCGAAGCCTGTCCGGGAAACACAAATGCGACTTTGCCCATGGCCGATTCCTCTCTGCCACCGTCACGCGGGAACCGCAGTGGCGGAGAGCTCCTGTTCGATTCTCTCGTTGATGCGCGCGCGGGCGAGCCCCGCGGCTACACGGATGGCGTTTTTCACGGCGTTGGCATTGGAACGCCCATGGCCGATCACGCAGACGCCGCGCACCCCCAAAAGCGGCGCGCCACCGTACTCCGTGTAATCAATCTTTTTCTTCAAGCCTTTAAACGCCCTCTGGGAAAGCTTAGCGCCGACCTGCGAAAGAATGGAGCTTTTCAACGACTTCCTCAGCAAATCGAAAATCGAAACCGCCAGGCCTTCGCAAATCTTCAAAGCGATGTTACCGACAAAGCCATCGCAGACGATCACGTCCACGCTACCGGAAAAAAGGTCGCCGCCTTCGACGTTGCCCACAAAGTGAACGGGGCTCTTCTTCAGGAGAGTATAGACCTCGCGGGTCAGCACGTTCCCCTTGATTTCTTCCTCGCCGACCGAAAGCAAGCCGACGCGCGGGCGCCGGTTACCGAATGTCGCTCGATAATACACTTCTCCCATGACTGCAAACTGCACCAAGTGCTCGGGCCGCGAATCCACGTTGGCTCCCACGTCGAGCAGCACCGACACCCCGCCCCGGGCGTTGGGAAAAGGCGCGGCCAGAGCCACGCGGTCAACAGACTCGAGCGTTCCGAGCAGAAAGCGCGACACGGTCATGACCGCGCCGGTGTTTCCTGCACTCACCATGCCATCGGCTTTGGCTTCACGGACCAGACGCGCCGCTACGTGAACCGAGCTGTCCCTCTTCCGTCGAAACGCCTGCGCCGGATGATCATTCATGGTGATCACTTCGCTTGCCGGCACAATCTCGATCGGCAGGTTGGGCGTGGCGTGCTTGGCCAGTTCCGGACGCACCACAGGGGCCTGGCCCACGAGCAAAATACGAATGTCGTTGAACTCGCGTGTGGCCAGCACACTGCCTTCCACTTCAGGACGTGGTGCATGGTCCCCGCCCATGGCGTCAACGGCAATCGTGATCATGGGATTTTGCTCGCAGAATCAGCGAAACGAAAAAAAGCCTATGCCGACGCTTGTACCGCTTTGCCCTTATAGTAGCCGCAATGCGGACACGCCTGGTGCGGCAGCTTCATTTCCTGGCAATTCGGACATTTGCCCAGTCCGGGCTTGGCGAGAAAATCATGGGCCCGCCGCGTGCTAGTCCGTCTTTTGGAATGCCTCCGTTTTGGGTTAGGCATAACACTACACCTCGTTCCCGCCGTTGGGCGGATTATATAGGGCTTTCGCCCTGGAAAAACTATTGTTTTTTCAGCCAGTCCTGCTTGAG
>Ga0209473_1000047_pt1 | contig 70944 bp, 63 predicted proteins | sample GraSoiAngelo_133_FD_185890 | JGI IMG/M metagenome (GOLD analysis project Ga0209473, IMG submission 185890) | Grasslands soil microbial communities from the Angelo Coastal Reserve, California, USA - 14_0929_05_20cm (SPAdes) (version 2) | ecosystem: Environmental > Terrestrial > Soil > Grasslands ...
GTCGAAGTCGCCGACGAGCCGCACCTCGGGCTTCAGCTCCACGCCGGCCTTCGCCAGCACGGTAGCGCGCGCCAGCGCGATCAACTCTACGACGTTGGCCGCCGTCGCGCGTCCGAGATTGACGATGAAGTTCGCGTGCCGGTCGCTGATCTGCGCCCCGCCGCGCGTAGTCCCCTTCAGCCCGGCCTGCTCGATCAGGCGGCCCGCGAAATCCCCCTTGGGGTTGACGAACACGGAGCCCGAATTGGGCAGGCCGAGCGGCTGGGTGGCGCGGCGCCGATCGACATCGGCTTTCGCCACCTGCTGCTGTTCGGCCAGCTCCGCATCCGAGCCGCGCCGCACCTTGCACCGCGCACGCGTCACGATGCAGCCGCGCGGCAGCTCGCAATGTCGGTAGCCCAGATGCAGATCCGCCGCGTCGATCCAGCGCAGCCCTTCCGCCGCCGCCACCTCGACGGCGAGGAGATGGTCGGCCATGCATCCCAAAGGCGTCCCGGCGTTCATCGCCACGAGCCCGCCGACCGTACCGGGAATCCCTGCAGCCCAGGCGACGCCGATACCGTGGTGCTCCCGGGCAAGCGACAGGAAGCGCGCGATCGCCGCTCCTGCCCCGAGCGTGAACACGACCGAGTCGCCTCGGCTGTCCACCTCTTCCGGCGCCAGATCCTGCCCCAGCCGGATCACGGTGCCGTTGACGCCCCGATCGCCGACGATCGTGTTCGCTCCACCTCCGAGCGAAAGCCAGGGCATCCCGGCGTTGGAGAGCACGGCGAGCACCTCGACCAGCGCCTTGGGGTCGTTGGGGCGCACCCAGAATTTCGCCGAGCCGCCGACGCGCACGCTGGTGCGCGGCGCCAGCGGCGCCATCTCGATCACCTCGCCGCGCGAAGCGCGGCGCAGATCGGCGAGAAGCGCCCTCATTTGAGCAGCTCCAGCAGCTCTTCGCCGACGTGGGTGATGTCGCCGGCCCCGAGGGTGATCACGAGGTCGCCTTGGCGGACTCTCTCGCGCAGCGTACGCGCGAGCTCGGCGCGCTCCGCGAAGGAGACGTCGCGGTGGCCGCAGGCCTTCACCGCCTCGTGCAGCCGCGCTCCGGTGATTCCGGCGATCGGGTCCTCGCCCGCGGCGTAGACCTCCGTCAGCAAGAGAGAATCGGCGTCGTTGAAGGCGGTGGCGAACTCGCCGAGCAGGTCGCGCGTCCGGGTGTAACGGTGCGGCTGGAAGGCGCAGACGATGCGCCGCTGGGGGAAGCTTGCTCGCGCGCCGGCGAGCGTCGCCCGGATCTCCGCGGGGTGATGCCCGTAATCGTCCACCACGGTGATCCCGTTCACCTCGCCGCGAACGGTGAAACGCCGCTGGACGCCGGCGAACTCTCCCAGCGCCTCCGCCGTCACCTTGAAGGGGATGCCCAGCTCGTGCGCCACCGCGCAGCAGGCCAGCGCGTTGAGGACGTTGTGCGCTCCCACCATCCGCAGCGTCACTTCGCCGAGCTGCTTGCCGCGGTAGGAGACGAGGAACCGGGACTGGAACGGACCGTGCCGGATGTCGTCGGCCCGCCACTCCGCTTGCGGAGAGACGCCGTAGGTGGTGTGCCGCTTGCCGATGCGTGGAATCAGGTGCTGCACCACCGGGTGATCCGAGCAGAGAACCGCCAGCCCGTAGAAGGGAACCCGGTCGGCGAAGTCGACGAACGCCTGCTGCAAGGCCTCGACAGTGCCGTAGTAGTCGAGGTGCTCCGGATCGACGTTGGTGATCACGGCGATCGCCGGGGAGAGACGGAGGAAGGATCCGTCGCTCTCGTCGGCCTCCACCACCATCAGCTGACCCTTGCCGAGCTTCGCGTTCGAGCCGAGCGCGTTCAGCTTGCCGCCGACCACGGCAGTGGGATCGAGCTTCGCGTGCGCCAGCACGGTCGCGATCAGCGAGGTGGTGGTGGTCTTGCCGTGGGAGCCGGCGATGGCGACGCCTTCCTTGAGCCGCATCAGCTCCGCCAGCATCTCGGCGCGGGGAATGACCGGAATTCCCCGGTCCCGGGCCGCGATCACCTCGGGATTGCCCTTCCGCACCGCGCTGGAAGTCACCACCACGTCGACGTCGGCGGCCACGTTCTCCGCCGAGTGACCCGTGGCGATGCTCCCGCCCAGTGAGGCGAGGCGCTTGGTGATGTCGCTTTCCTTGAGATCCGATCCGCTCACCCGGTACCCGAGGTTCAGCAGGAGCTCGGCGATCCCACTCATGCCGATCCCCCCGATCCCGACGAAGTGGACCTTGACCTTCTTGTTGCGGAACACGGCTGGGTCCCTCTCCTCACTACGGCGAATGTACTCGATTCGATCTACGATAATCAATAGCTGAGCTTGGGTGGATTCTACTTGCGCGCCGGCGGCAAGTGCCTCCCTTCCCGGACCAACCGGTCCCTGCAAAGCGAGACGCAGACGTCGGCGATCTCCCGCGCCGCCTCCGGGCGACCCAGCACTCCGCTGGCCCGCGACATCCGGCCGAGCCGGCCGCGGTCGACTTCCAGCGACCGCAGCTCGTCCGCAAGCTTCTCTGCCGTCAGTTCCTTTTCGGCCATCAGCAGCGCCGCTCCGGCGTCGACGAGGCTGCGGGCGTTGACGGTCTGGTGGTCGTCGGCGGCGAAGGGAAACGGCACCAGGATCGCCGGCTTCTTGCACACCGTCAGCTCGGCGATGGTGGTGGCCCCGGCCCGGCAGACGAGGAGATCGGCGCCGGCGTACGCGCGCGCCATGTCGTCGATGAAAGCAACGGCCTCGGCCACGAGGCCGCTGGAGCGCAGCTTCTCGTATCGGGCGGCGATCTCCGGCTGGTCCTTGATCCCGGTCTGGTGGAGGATCTGGATCTTGCGGCCGACCTGCGGAGCGAGGATCTCCAGCGCTTCCGCGACCCTCAGATTGAGCGCGTGCGCGCCCTGCGACCCGCCGGTGACCAGGATGCTCAGCCGGTCGGTGGCCGCCTTCGTGTGCAGGTAGTTGTCGAGGAACGCGCGCCGGATGGGGTTTCCCAACAAGTGCGTCTTGCGCGGGGGGAACGCCGCCTCCGCTTGCGGGAAGGCGATGAACACGGCGTCCACGAACCAGCCCAGCGTCCGATTCGTGAACCCCGGGAGCGCGTTCTGCTCCTGGATGGCGGTCGGCTTGCGCAAGAACCAGGCGGCGAGCAGCACCGGGCCGCTGGAGAACCCGCCCACGCCGATCACCACGTCGGGATCGAACTTCCGCAGAATCCTGACCGACTGCCAGAGCGCCCGCGGCAACCGGACCATTCCTTTGACGAACCCGGCGATGCCCATCCGCTTGAGCGGGCCCACGTCGATGATCTCCAGCGGATAGCCCGCCTTGGGCACTTCGCGAGCCTCGATGCCCCGGGCGGACCCGACGAACAGGACGTCGTTGCGAGGATGGCGCGTCTTCACTTCTTCGCCCAGCGCAAGGCCGGGAAAGAGATGGCCGCCCGTTCCGCCGCCGGCGACCAGGAGCCTCATCGGAGCGCTCCCGCGCCGCGGCGGAGGAACCCGCCGGGCCCACCGCTGACGGAGAGGAGGATCCCGGCCGCAGTGCAGGAGGCGATGACCGAGGACATGCCGTAGGAGAGGAACGGCAGCGCCATTCCCTTGGTGGGGAGGAGCGCCAGAGCCATGCCGGCGTTGACCAGGGCCTCGACGCCGAGCAGCAGCGTCAGTCCGAACGCCAGCCAGCAGCCGAAGGCATCCGACGAGGCGTACGCGGCGCGGATCCCTCGCCAGAAGACGAAGGCGAAGAGCAGCACCACCGTCGCGACGCCGGCGAAGCCGAGCTCCTCGCCCACGATGCTGAGGATGAAATCGGTGTGCGCGGCGGGAAGGAAGAACAGCTTCTGATGGCTCTCCCCCAGACCGACGCCGAACGAGCCGCCGGCTCCGAAGCCGAGCAGCGACTCCACCGTCTGATAGCCGTGTCCGCGGGGGTCCTTCCAGGGGTCGAGGAAGGTCAGGATGCGCTGGATGCGATACGGCGACTTCCAGACGAGAAGACCGGCGACGGGCGCGGCGGCGCCGATAACGGCGAACAGGTGAGTGACCCTCGTGCCGGCGACGAACAGCAGCGCGAAGGTGACCACGAAGAGGACGACGGTGGTCCCGAAGTCGGGCTCCAGCATCAAGAGGCCGCCGAAGACGGCGAGCATCACCAGGTGGGGCAAGAAGCCCACGGAGAAGAGCCGCATCCGCTCCTGTTTCTTCGCCAGCGAGCGCGCGAGCCAGAGCACGAGCGAGATCTTCGCCAGCTCGCTGGGCTGGAAGGTCATCGACCCGAGCCGCAACCAGCGCGTCGCGCCCCCGGCGGAATGACCGAGCCCCGGCAGGTGGACGCAGACGAGCAGCGCCAGCGACACGAGCACCAGCGGAACCGCGAGCGCCTCCAGCCGTCGGTACCCGACCTTCATCGTCAGGAGCAACGCGGCAAGCCCGATCAGCGCACCCGCCGCCTGGCGCTTGAGGAACCAGAGGGCGTCGCCGAGCCTGGCCCCGGCATACACCGCGCTCGCGCTGTAGACCATCACCACGCCGAACATGACGAGGAGCAGCACCGCGCCGAGGAGCGCCGGGTCGTAGCGCAGGACGGGCCGGAACTGCTCGGCCCTCTTCTGCGCCACGCGGGCTCCGGCGACGGCGGAGAGCGTCATGAAAGCCCTCGCACCAGCGCCTTGAACTGGTCGCCCCTGTCCTCGAAGTTGCGGAACTGATCGTAGGAGGCGCAGGCCGGCGAGAGCAGCACCACGTCACCGCCCCGGGCACGCTTGCGCGCCCGGAACACAGCGGTTGCGAGCGCACCACAGGGCTCGATCTCCGCCACCCCTGACAGCTCGGAGGCGATCGCCGGAGCGTCTTCGCCGATCGTGAAGATCGTCTTCACGCGCCCTCGCATCAGCTCCCGCAACGGCGCGTAGGGAGCGCCCTTCCCGCGTCCGCCCATGATGATGTGGACGTTGCCGGGAAACGCGGTCAGCGACTTCTCCACGCTGTCCACGTTGGTGGCCTTGGAGTCGTTGATCCATTCGACTCCTTCGAGGACGCGGACGGGCTCCAGACGATGGGGCAGGCCGGGATAGCTGTCGAGACCCTTCTGCAGAGCATCGAGCGCCACGCCGAGGTGGCGCGCCAGCAGGCAGGCGGCGTAGGCGTTCTCGCGGTTGTGTGCTCCGCGCAAGGTCGGCGCGCGGAGCGGGAGCTCGGTGCCCTCGATGCGCAAGGGGTTGTGCGCATCGAAGAGCTGCCGCCGCACACCGCGGTTCGTCCTCATCGCGCGCACGCGGGGGTCGGCTTCGTTGATCACCGCGGTATCACCCGGGCCCTGGTTCTCGAAGATCCGCTCTTTCGCTTTCGCGTATTCGTCCAGCGACGGATAGCGGTCGAGGTGGTCCGGGGTGATGTTGAGGACGGTCGCCGCCGCGCAGCGGAGCGAAACGATCGACTCGAGCTGGTAGCTGGACAGCTCGCAGACCGTCGCGTCCAGCGTCCCTTTCCAGAGAACGCGATTGCTGAGCGCGTCGCCCAGGTTTCCGCCGGTGAAGACCTGCAACCCCGCCGTCGCCAGCAGATGCCCGCACAGCGCCGTGGTGGTGCTCTTCCCGTTGGTGCCCGTGACGCCGAAGATCGGCTCCTCGATGAACCGGGAGGCGAGCTCGACTTCTCCGATCACCTCGACGCCGCGCGACCTCGCCTCGGCGAAGATCGGCAGGGCCAGCGGGACGCCCGGGCTCACCACCACCAGATCGATCCCGCGCAGCGACTCGGGAACCACGCGGCGCAGCTCCCCCTCGAACGGCAGGTCCTTGTCGTCGGCTCCCACCACCTGCGCGCCGCGCGAGCGAAGCAGGTGCGCGGCGGCATCGCCGCTCTTTCCCAGGCCCACCACGAGGGCATTTCGTCGCGAGAGCTTCATCTCAGCTTCAGCGAGGCGAGCGCGGTCAGCGCGAGGATGATGGACACGATCCAGAAGCGGACGATGATCTTCGGCTCCGCCCACCCCTGCAGCTCGAAGTGGTGGTGGATGGGCGCCATGCGGAAGATGCGGCGCCCGGTGCGCTTGAACCAGAATACCTGCACCATCACCGAGACGATCTCGGCGAAGAAGACGCCGTGGATGATCGCGCTGTCCACCTCGTTCTTCGTCAGCACCGCGAGCACGCCGAGACCGCCGCCGAGGGCGAGCGATCCGACGTCGCCCATGAAGACGCTCGCGGGATAGGTGTTGAACCAGAGGAAGCTGATCCCCGCCCCGGCCATCGCGGCACAGAAGACCGCCAGTTCCGCCGACCCCGGGATGTGCGGGATCAGCAGGTAATCGGCGATGTTCAGGCCGCGGATGGTGGCTCCCGCCAGATAGGCGAGCAGCATGAAGGTGATCGCGCTGACGATGGTCGGCCCGATGGCCAGCCCGTCGAGGCCGTCGGTGAGGTTCACCGCGTTGGACGTCCCGACGATCACGATGAACGCGAGCGGAAGATAGATCCACCAGGGCAGCACCGGATTGAAGGCCTTCACCTTGACGAAGGGAATGGCCAGCCGGGTGTCGAGCCGGAGCGCGCCGGTCTTCCAGTCGACGAAGAAGACCACCACCACCACCACGAAGATCGCCGTCTGCCAGAGCAGCTTCTTGCGGCCGGCGAGCCCCTTGGAGTTGCGCTTGCTGAACTTCAACCAGTCGTCGGCGAAGCCGATGGCCCCGAACCCGAGCGTGATGATCAGCGCAGCCCACACCATGCGGCTGGTCAGGTCGGCGAACAGCAGCGTCCCGACCAGCATCGCCCAGAGGATCAGGCCTCCGCCCATCGAGGGCGTTCCGACCTTCTTCTGGTGCGCTTCCGGCGTGTCCTCGCGGACGTTGCTCGCGCCTTGCTGCAACCTGCGCAGCGCCTCGATGTAGCTGGGACCGAGGAAGAGGCCGATCATCAGCGATACCAGCCCGGCCATCAGCATGCGGAAGCTCGGGTAGCGCAGCACGTTGAAGAGCGGGAAGCGATCCGAGTACTGGAAGAGGAGGTTGTAGAGCATCAGGCCCCTCCCGCCCTGGCGAGCGCGTCGCTGATGCGCTCCATCTTCATTCCGCGCGATCCCTTCACCAGCACGACGTCCTCGGGACGGACGCGGTCCTGCACCAGCTTCACCGCCTCGGCAGGGTCGTCGGTGGACTCGATCGACTCGGCGGCGAGCCCCGCTTCCTCCGCGCCCTCGCCCAGCGCCTTGGCGCGGTTCCCGAAGCAGACCAGGAGCGAAAGGCCCGCGCCGGCCGCGAAGCGGCCGACGTCGCGGTGAAGATCCAGCTCGGTGTGGCCGAGCTCCAGCATGTCGCCGAGCACGGCGATGGCCCGGCCCTTGCCGCGGACCAGGTGGGTGAGCGTCAGCAGCGCCGCCTTGGTGCTGCTCGGATTGGCGTTGTAGCAGTCGTCGATCAGGAGCGCGCCGTTCGGCAACTGCACGGGCCGCATCCGCCGTCCCGGCGTGGTGGCGTTTGCGAGCCCGCGCAGGATGAGGTCTGCGGGTAGCCCGATGGCAACGCCGACTGCTGCCGCCGCGGCGGCGTTGTAGCCGTTGTGCGTTCCAATCAGCTTCAGCTCCGCCATCCGGCGGGTGCCGCCGAACTCCATTTCGACGCGCAGGCCGGGGCCGCCGTGGTGAGCGGAGATCAGGCGGACGTCGCTGCCAAAGGCTGCCCCGAAGGTCACCAGCCGCCGCCGCGACAGCCGGGCCTGCGCCAGCACGCGCGCATCGTCGGCGTTCGCCACCGCCGCGGCCCCGTCGCGCAGGGCATGGAACAGCTCGCCCTTGGCGTGCGCCACGCCCTCGAGAGAACCGCAGCCTTCCAGATGCACCGGTCCGACGTTCGTGACCAGGCCCACGTCGGGGTCCACCCACTCTGCAAGCCGCGCGATCTCGCCGAGATGGTTCATCCCGCACTCGATGGCGGCGTAGCGGTGCTCCTCGCTGAGCCGCAACAGCGTGAGGGGCACGCCGACTTCGTTGTTCAGGTTGCCCTCCGTCTTGAGCGTCGGGCCGGCGGCGGTGAGAACTTCCGCCACCAGCTCCTTGGTGCTCGTCTTTCCCGTCGAGCCCGTGATGCAAACCACTCGCAGATTCGTCAGGCGGCGGCGCCATGCGGCGGCGAGGCCGCCGAGCGCGCGCCCGGTGTCGGGAGCCGTCAACACCGCGGCCGACCCTGCCTGCCGTCTCGCCTTCTCCAGCGCGTCCGCCGGAACCAGGACGCCGGCAGCGCCGCCTTGCACCGCCTGCGCGACGAAGTCGCTGCCGTCGAAGTTCTCTCCGCGCAGCGCGACGAAGAGCGCCCGCGGCACCGGCTTTCGCGAATCAGTGAACGCGCCCTCGAACGGACCGCCGGGGACGGCGATGCGCGCGCCGGCTGCCCAGGCGGCCTGTTCCGCCGTGAATCGCGCTCCGCTCACCGCGAGATCTCCTCCAGCGCGCGGCGCGCCTCGATTCGGTCGTCGAAGGGACGCTTCTCCTTGCCGACGATCTGGTAGTCCTCGTGCCCCTTGCCCGCGATCAGGACGGCGTCGCCGGGCCGCGCACACCGCAGCGCGAGCGCGATCGCCTCACGCCGGTCGGGCACGACGCAGTAGCCGGCGAGGCCCATCCGCGCATGGCGCGGATCGAGCCGGGTCTTGCCGCTCCTCACCAGGCCGGGCTCGATCTCGGCGAGGATCGCCAACGGGTCCTCGGTGCGTGGGTTGTCGCTGGTCGCGACCACCAGGTCCGCGCGCGTGCCCGCCACCTCTCCCATCAGCGGCCGCTTGCCCCGATCGCGATCGCCACCGCAGCCGAAGACGCAGACGATCCGCGGCGCCGCCGCCTTCGCAAGGGCATCGAGCACACGTCCCAGCGCGTCGTCGGTGTGCGCGTAATCGACCAGGATGACGCGTCCAGCAGGATCGGGAACGCGCTCCAGCCTCCCCGGCGCTCCCTGGCATTCCTGGACGACCCGGACGATCTCCCGGAGCGGAACGCCGCTGCCGGCGAGGACGCCGATGGCCGCGAGCAGGTTCTCCGCGTTGTGCGCGCCGATCAGCGGGCTCTGCACCTCGACGAGGCCGACGTCGAGGGGCGCCGCCGTCCGCAGGCGGAAGCGGAGCCCGGACAGGTCGCCCTGGATCTGCTCGGCCGAGAGCGCCGCGCCCGCCGCGCCGCGAAGGGTGAACCCGAGCACCGGCTTCAGCTCCGCGGCCAAAGCGGCGACGCGGGCATCGTCGAAGTTGAGCACCGCCGGCGCGCCGCGAGGAAGCACCTCGCGGAACAGCTTCGCCTTCGCCCCGAAGTAGGCGTCGAGCGACCCGTGATAGTCGAGATGATCGCGCGTCAGGTTGGTGAACGCGGCGGCGGCGAAAGCGCAGCCTGCGACGCGCTCCTGGCTCAGGGCGTGACTCGACACCTCCATGGCCACGACCTGCGCCCCGGCATCGAGCATGCGGCGGAGGAGCTGCTGCAGCTCGTGCGATTCCGGCGTCGTGTGCGTCGCCGTCGTCCGGCCGCCGGGCCAGTGGGCCTCGACGGTGCCGATGAGCCCCGTGCCCAGTCCGCGGGCGGCGGAGATCTGCTCGATCAGGTAAGCGGTGGTGGTCTTGCCGTTGGTTCCGGTGATGCCGAAGAGGGAGAGCCGGCGCGAGGGCTCGCCGTGAAAGCGCGAGGCTGCGAGAGAAAACGCGCGCCGCGGGTCAGAGGCGACCACCACCGGCGCCGACACGTGAAGTCGCCGCGACGCCAGCACCGCGACCGCCCCACGCCCGATCGCCTGCGCAGCGAAATCCGCCCCGTCGGCGTTCACGCCGGGAAGCGCAGCGAATAGCGATCCGGGGCCTGCCCTGCGCGAGTCCACCGCGAGCGCGCGCACGTCCACGTCCGCCGCCTCCGGCGGCACTTCGGCGCCCACGCCTGCGAACAGTTCCCGCAACAACAAGATCCCTCCAACTCTCCGCGTCGTCGATCCCTCTCGAATACTTCGGCTATCCCGGCGGCGCCAGAGTGACCTTCACTCTTGCCCCCCGCTTGACAATGGCTCCCGCGCGCGGCGACTGCGCCACGGCCCTTCCGCTGCCGCGCAGCTCCGGCTCGAGCGCCGCCTGGGCCAACCTGCGCGTCGCCGTCCGGGCTCCCATCCCGGAGACGTCCGGAACCATGGCCTGCCCGGGCCGCAGCGGCATCCGGGCTGCCTCCTCGGGCGCTGGTTCCGGATCGGCGCTTCCCGCGAGAGAGGAGACGAGAACGGGCGCATCCACCCTGGCATCGTCGGGCATCACGTCGAGCTGTCGTAGCGCCTCATGTGCGATGGCCGCCCACGCCGGAGCCGCCACGGTGCCGCCGGTGACGTCGGCACCCTTTCCTTCCGGCTCGTCGATGGCGACGAGGATGGCGACCCGGGGCTCGTCCGCGGGCGCGAACCCGAGGAAGCTGGAGAGCCGCTTCTCCCCGTACCCGCCGGCGACGGGATCGACCTTCTGCGCCGTCCCGGTCTTGCCCGCCGCGCGGTGACCTACGAGCGCAGCGCGGGTCCCCGTGCCCTTCTCCACGACTTCCTCCAGCATGGCGGTGACCTCGCGCGCGCTCTCCTCCTTCAGGACGCGGCGGACTTCTTCCCGCCCGCGGGAGAGCAGGACGGTTCCGTCGGCTCCCACCACCTTCTGCACGAGATAGGGCCGCAGCAGCACGCCGCCGTTGGCGATGGCCGCCATCGCGGCGACGGTCTGGATCGCCGTTGCGCTCATCCCCTGTCCAAACGACGTGGTCCACAGAGCGATCTGCGGCATCCGCTTCGGATCGGCCAGCGCGCCGCGCGCCTCGCCGGGAAGCCCGACCCCGGTCTTCTCGCCGAAGCCGAACGCGCGCAGACCGTCGATCAGCTTCTGCTTCCCTAGACGCTCGCCGATCTTCGCCGCGCAGATGTTCGACGACTCCCGCAGCACGGTCGCGGGAGTGGCCCAGTCCACCGGATGCGTGTCGTGGATCTTCTTCCCGGCGCGCGCCCAGGCGCCGTGCTCGCAGTAGAGGATCTCGTCGGAGCGCAGCGCTCCCTCGTCGATGGCGCGGGCGACCACGAAGCTCTTGATCGTCGACCCCGGCTCGAGCTGGTCCTGGATCGCGCGGTCGCGCCAGATCAATGGATCGCGGCCGGGCTTGTTGGCGTCGAACGCCGGGTTGCCCGCCAGCGCCAGCACCGCCCCGCTATTCACGTCCATGGCGATGGCCCAGCCCCCGACGGCACCGCTCGTCTTGACCGCCTTCGCCAGCTCCTTCTCGGTCGCGAGCTGGATGGCGGTGTCCAGCGTCAGCGTCACCGTCGCGCCGGTCAGGTCCGCCGGGTCGGGAGCGCCGTGCTCCAGCACCATCGTTCCCCGGGCGTCGCGCGTGGCCTGCACCTGCACCGCCGTGCCCTTGAGGAAGGTCTCCAGCTCGCGCTCCAGGCCTTCCTGCCCGCTCTCGTCGCCGACGAACCCGAGGACGTGGCCGGCGAGCTCGCGCTGCGGGTAGAAGCGTTTCGGTTCCTTCACCAGCTCGATGCCGTCCAGCGCCAGCCCGCGCACGCGCCGCGCCGAGGCTTCGTCGATCCGGCGCTTGATCCAGACGAACCGGCGGTCGGACTGCGCCAGCTTCTCCGCGATCTTGCGCCGGTCGAGCCGCAGCGCGCCCGCGAGCTGGGCGGCGACCGCTTCGCGCGCGCGCGGGGTCTCGAAGGCCGATGGATCGGCGAACACGGAATCGACGTCGCGCGTCACCGCCAGCGGCTCGCCGCGGCGGTCGACGATCATCCCGCGCCGGGGCACCCACTCCAGCTCGCGGCGAGTCTGGTCGCGCTGCAAGCGCGACAGGCGCGACCGGTCGAGCAGCTGCACCTTGGCGGCGCGAACGAGCACGATGCCGAAGAGAGCGAGCATGGCGGCGGCGAGCAGCACCGCGCGGAGGCGCATCCACTTGCCGTCGCGCTGCGTTGCGGACAGGCGCCTCATGGTGCGATCACCTCGATGCGGTCAGGACCGATGCGCGGACCGCGCCTCCGACCAGCACCACCACGCGGTCCACCGGCGGAGGCCCCATGTTCAGCCGGGTGCGCGCCAGCTCCTCGATGCGCTGCGGACTCTTCAGCTCCGCGGCGGCGATCTGCAGCCTCTCGTGCTCGCGCATCAAATCGCGGTACTCGGCGGACAGCCGCGACAACGCATAGCCGCGCTCGGTGACGCGCGTCCGCACCCAGGCGTGCAAGAGCATCGCGGCCGCCACCATCGCGCAGGCGAGCGTGCCGGCGGCGAAATTGCGCAGAGCGCGCCGCTCGATGTTGCGCCGGACGGCGCTCTTCGCCTGGCGCTTCACGAGAGTCTCTCCACCGCGCGCAACCGCGCGCTGCGCGCCCGGGGATTCCCGGAGAGCTCCGCGTCGCCTGCCCGCACCGGCTTCTTCGTCAGCACTTTCCATTGCGCGGTGCGCCCGCAGGCGCAGACCGGGAGCTGCGGCGGGCAGATGCATCCCGTGGCCAGACGGGCGAAGCCGTGCTTCACCATCCGATCTTCGAGGGAGTGGAACGAGATCGCCGCCGCGCGGCCGCCCCGCGCGACCACCCGGGGAAGCTGCGCGAGCCAGTCGCCGAGCGCGCCCAGCTCGTCGTTCACGGCGATGCGCAGTGCCTGGAAGGTGCGCGTCGCCGGATGGATGTCTCGCGGCCAGGCCTTGCGCGGAATCGCCGCCGCCACCACGTCAGCGAGCTGCCGCGTGTCCGCGATCCCGGACGCCTCCCACGCCTTCCGGATGGCGCGCGCGATCCGCCGCGCGAAGCGCTCTTCGCCGAGGGAGTCGAGGATGCGCGCCAGCGCCTTCTCGTCCCACTCGTCGAGGCGTTCCCGCAGCGGCCGGCCCCGGGTCGGGTCCATGCGCATGTCGAGCGGCCCGCCGGCGCGAAACGAGAATCCGCGGCCGGGATCGTCGAGCTGCGGAGAGGAAACCCCGAGATCCACCAGCGCGCCGTCGACCTCGGAGAAGCCGAGCTGATCGAGGACGGCGCGCGCGTCGCGGAAATTCCCGTGGGCGACGACGACGTCGCGGCCGGACAGCCGGGCCCGCGCCGCCGCCAGCGCAGCCGGGTCCTGGTCGATGGCCACCACCCGCGCCCCGGCGTCCAGCAGCGCCTGCGCATGCCCTCCTCCGCCCAGGGTCCCGTCGAAGATGACGCGACCGGGCCCGGCGGCGAGCAGCGCGGCCACCTCGCTTTGGAGCACGGTCTGGTGGACGAAACCGATCATTTGCGCATCGCCCTCACTCGGGCCACCGGCGCGGCTACCGCCGAGGTGGCTTCTTCAACGCTGCGGAAGAGCGCCAGCTCCGCGCCGCCCGCGGCCTTGAGGATGTTGCAGACGTAAGGGTTGCGCGCGGCGATCAGCAGATCGCCTCCGCGGGCGAGCAACTCGCGCCGGCGTGCGACGATCTCCGTGACGCCGGCGTAGTCGACGTGTGTGACCTCGCGCAGATCGAGCACGATCCTCCCCGCTTCCGCCGCTGCGCGGCCGACGGAGTAGTCGATCGCCCAGAACGCCTCCCGATCCACCTCGCCGCGCACCGCAACGGTCGCGACGCTGTCCTCCCAGCGCGCCGGCAAGCGCGGCCCCACCGGAGGCTTCAGCGCCAGCACCGCACCGTTTCGCGAAGACTTTTCCGCCATCGTCGATCTCTCCTTAGAGAAGCTCGCTCAGCCGCCTGGCCAGGTCCTGCGGTGTCTCCTGCGCCCGCGCCGCCTTCTGCACCTCGGCCCATCGCTGCGGGGTCCAGATCTCGATTCGCTCCACGGTGCCCGCCCAGGTGATTTCCTCGACCAGGCCCACGTGCTCGCGCAGACTGGGCGGGATGAGGATGCGGCCCAGCTTGTCCACCGGGCATTCCTGGGCGGGGGCGATGAATGCGCGGGAGAGCAGCCGGATGTCGCGGTCGAACATCGACTTCGCGGCCACCTTCTCCGCGAGGCGCTGCCAGGCCGAAGGCGCGAAGGCGACGAGGCAGGGATCGATCAGGTCCGGCGTGATGAAGAGCTTGTCCGCTCCTTGCGCCAACAGCAGCTCGCGAAATCGCGCGGGGAGGCTCGTGCGCCCCTTGGCGTCGATCGAGTGCTGGAAGACGCCGGAAAACATGCAGAGCGATCCCCTTCATGGGAGCAGCATTCCACTTCATGCCACTCCGATCCACCGGACGCAGACTCGGACAGGCGCGGCGGGCTGTCAAGCAACCTCCCCCTGAACAAAAAAGCAGCCAGATTGCTAGTGGATCGGCCGTCTCCTACACGCTGTGTCTAGCGTAGGCGACGCCGGATTCTGTAATGCAATGTGGGAGTCATCCCCGATGGTCCTCCATTCTCGAGGACGACTTCGGGAAACTGGTTCAGCGTCGTGCAGCGGCCGCGGTAAAGGTCGATTTCGGGACCATGCAGTGGACGCCCTTGCGGACGTCCACGACCTGGCTGATGCGGCAGTCGGCGACGAGCGAGGCCAGCGAGTAGGCCTCGTAGCGGTCGAGGCCCTTGGTGGCGAGGAAGTCCACCGTCTCGTTCAGCGCGTTGAGGAACGCCTTCTGCAGATCCTCGTCGAAGCCCACCTGGATCCAGTGCGTCTTCGTCTCGATGCGCGGCCAGGTGAGCTTCATGTCCTTGCGCACGATCGGCTGCAGCCGGATCTCCTGGTACGAGCACTCCAGGGCGGTGAGGTTGACCTCGCCGTTCCCCTGCGCGCAGTGCGAGTCGCCGGTCCAGATCAGTCCCCCCTTGAGGAACACCGGAATGTAGATGGTGCTCCCTTCGGTGAGCTCGTTGATGTCCATGTTGGAGCCGTTCTTCCACGGGCGCAGGGTGCTCACCGGCGCCATCGGTTCCTTCGCCCCGCCCTTGCGCGGCGAGGGATCGTCCGGATCGATCCCGACGGCCAGCGTTCCGGGAAATGGCCGCAGAGGAATGTCGATGCCCGGCTTGAAGCGCACCGTCTTCGCCTTGGGATCGATGTCAAAGTACTTCACGTATCCTTCGGGGAAGTCCTTGGCCAGCGCGCCGATGGTGGGGAAATCCTTGCCGGGCAGGTTGAAGTTGAACCCGACCTTCTTGGGCACGATTTTCAGGATCCGGATCTCCAGCACGTCGCCGGGCTCCGCGCCCTCGACGTAGATCGGCCCGGTGATCGAGTGCGGCCCGCCGCCCGGGTTGGCCTTGCGCAGCTCGACGATCTTCTCCATCGAGACGCCCTTGGTGATCTGGTCCCGAGAGTGAAGCAGCGTTTCGATGGAGACCGTGTCGCCTGACGCGATGGTGAGCTTGGGCGGCTCCTTCGGATCCAGCCAGCCCCACTGCACCGACTCTGGCGTGGCCTTGAGGACGTGATGCTTGCCGGCGGCGACGGCGCCGGCGGCGGACAGCGCGACGACGGCGAAGAAGAACGAGCGCATGAAACCTCCCCCACGCCCGGATACGGGCATCGCGCACCTTAGCGCTCGGCGCTTTGCTCCTTCAAGACGGCCTCGACCACCGTGCGCGCGATGTGGTGGTACCCGGCGCGGGCGTCGTCGTAGATCCGTCTCGCAGCCGCCGGGTCGCGACGCGCCAGCTCCGTATAGATCGGCCTCAGGTAGCGCATCCTTCCGGTCTCCAGCAGGACGCGGCGCGCGCCGTCCACTCCCTCCGGCATTCCGGCGCGAAGCTGCAAGAGCACGAAAGTGTGCCGCAGCTCGAGACTCTTGCGGCGGGAGAGATCCCAGCGGGAATCCAGCTCGCGAAGCTTCGTCACGTCGGGTGCGGTCGCCTGCAGCACGACGAGGAGCTCGGTCGGGTTGCGCGGCTCGGCTCCGCCGCTGCGCAGCGCTTCGAGGCGCGCGGATCGCGCCTGTGGCGCATCGCCGGGCAGCCCAGGTCGATCGATGAACTCCAGCGCGCCGGCGCGCGCGGCGAGACCGGGAAGCTGCGTCTCGAGGAACTGGAGGAAGTCGTCGGTGGTGATGCTCTGGAAGCGGAACTTTCCGAGGTACGCCCGCAAGAAGCGGTCCCACGCCGGCCGCCCGGCGACCTCCTCCAGCTTGCGCAGAAGCAGGTAGCCCTTTTCGTACGGAACACTGGAGTACGCCTCGTCCGGATCGACACCTTCCAGATCCGTGCGTAGCCGCGTCAGCTCCGGCCGCGCCGCGAATCGGTCGAGGGCCGTCTGCAGATCGTGGCGTCCGCTCGCCGCGTGGAGCTCCGCCACGTCGCGCCCGTAGAGCGCTTCCAGGATCCGCCGCTCCGCGTAGACGGTGAAGCCTTCGTTGAGCCAGAAGTCGTTCGCGCTCGCGTTGGTGACGAGATTGCCCGTCCAGGCATGGGCGAGCTCGTGGGCGATGACGCTCACGAGCGATCGATCGCCGGCGACGACGGAGGGGGTCACGAACGTCAACCGCGGGTTCTCCATTCCGCCGTAGGGAAAGCTCGGCGGCATCACCAGCACGTCGTAGCGATCCCATTCGTACGGACCGAAGAGCTCTTCGCCGGCCCGGAGCATGCTCTCCGCCTCGGCGAATTCGTATGCCGCGGCATCCGCCAGCGGGCGCTCCGCCCAGACGGCGCAGCGCGGGGACAGCTCGCGCGGCGTCAGATCGCCCACCGCGAATGCGAGCAGGTACGGCGGGATCGGCTGTGGCATCTCGAAGACGTCCACCGCCTCCGTGTCTGACGAAGGTTCGCGCCCTTTCGAGGCCGCCGCCATCAGCGTCCGCAACTGCGACGGCACCGTGAACCGCGCGGAACCGACGGTGATCCGGATTCGCGGCGTGTCCTGCAGCGGCGCCAGCGAACGCGCGTGGATCGGCTGGCATTGGGAAAAGAGGAAGGACTGGCCGCCCGCGGTCTGCGCGGGCTCGAGCCATTGCAGCGCGCTGGCTGCGGGCGAGGTGCCGTACCGGATGCGCAGTCCGGCGGCGCCAGTCGGGAGCGTCACGCGCAGGCGCGATCCGAGGACCGGTTGCGCCGGCGCCAGCTCGTACGCAAGCGACGCGCCGGCGAGAGACGTCACCGCGTCGATGCGCAGGTCGCGGGTATCGAGATCGACCTTTCCGCCACCCGAGGCATGGAAATGGAGCGCGATCTCTCCTTCCAAGGTGCGCCTCGAGAAGTCGACGCGGAGCGCGAGATCTATGCTCCGGGTCCGAGGCTGGCCGACGTCGGCGTAGCTGTGCGGATCGAGGCGCATGCCGCGGGAGACTTAGCATGCGCCTCGAGGCGCCAAAATGCCGCCGCGATTACTTCGGCATCGAGCCCGCGTCGGTGGTCGACGTGCTGCTCTTCTTCTTCTTCGCCTTCTTCTTGCTCTTCTTGCTGGTGCCGGACATGCCGGCATCCGCGCCGCCGCTCGCGCTGGCATTCGGGCCCATCCCGGCGTCGGTGCTGCCGCCGGTGGTGCTGGTGCCCGCCTGGGCAAACGCGCCCGCCGTGGCGAGCGCCGCGCTGGCCAGGACCGCCAGGCTGGTCTTCCACATCTTCATTTGTCTACCTCCGCAGTGCCGCGGCGAGATAGCCGCGCCGACGCGTTAACACTGCGGACCCGAACGCGCAATTCCGTAGGTGCTCGTGGCTGTCGGTTTGCGGGCTGCTGGGCGGGCGCCGGTCAGGCGCGCCGGCGGGCGTCGGCGAGCCAGTGGATCAGGCGGATCACTTCACCCGTGTCCGCGACTTGCCAGCGCGCGTTGGTCCCGGTGCGCGGGGGAGGACCGACGTGTACGGTGATCGAGCTGCGCCGATTGAGAACTGCGAACGCCTCTTCGTCGGCCTCGCCGGCGCCGACGTAGACCGGAAGCGCGCCGCGCATGCCGGCGAGCAGACCGAGGACGGCGCGCCACATCGAGGCTCCTTCCGGGACCGCTTCGATCGAATCGTCGGCGTGATGCAGGAAGAGACCCTCCGCCGAGACGAGCTTGCCGAACTCCTCGGTGGCAGCGACGCGAACCTGCGGTTCCGCATGCCTGACGTGGAGCGCGAGACACCAGATCCGATCCTCGACGACAACGCCCGCCGTCTGCAGCGCGGGCACGCGCGAACAGGCGCGCCGCAGCTTCTGCACGGCCGTCTCGGCGCGCTCGAGATCCGGTTCGGTCACCATTCGCAGGCCACAAGCCTGCACGTCGGTGCCGTGGACGCCGACGTAGGCAAGGCGATGCAGCCGCAGCCGGCGCTGGAGCGTCTCCACCTTGCGCGCGGAGAGCACCGCGCCGCGCGTGTTGGTCGCCGCGCAGAGCCGGATCAGCGCCGCGCGCGCGGCTGGACTCGTCCTCAGGTGCCCGTGCGAGGCTCGTTGCGACAGCGCCGTATCGAAGGAGAAGAACCCGTAGAGCGCGTCGGCTTCGGCTACCCGCTCACGCAGATTGTCCGCTTCCGACCAGAGTAGCCGGACCGCTCCAGTTCGTCCCAGCTCCGAGTTCCGCACACCGCCCCCCTCGCCCGAATCAGCCCCGGCGCGAAAACTGTGCATGGGTAGGTGGAGATGGGAGCCTTCGCGCGCTTTCGCGCGACGGAGCATGCACGAAACCGCACAGCCTCAATACGTGAGCGGGTAAGCGCCTGCTTCCAGCACGGCCGGAACGATAGCTTCTCGCGCCTCGGCGGTGTTGACGGGCGTGTAGCGGTGCAAACGCGCGAGCTGCGCGAGCTCCGCGTCCACATCGTGTGCGGGCACCACGGCGCAGATGGCAATGCGGGTCCGATCGAAGGCCCGCTCGCGGCTCTCCATGCAGAAGAAGCGACAGAGCGCATCGCGCAGGTCGCTGCGATCCTCGGTGGCGAGAGTGCGCCCGAGAATCGAGTCCATCGCGTACACCTCGATGGCGCAGTCGGCGAGGGCGGCGAGCACTTCCTGGCGTTGCTCGAGCGCGGGACCGAGCGACGCGGCCCACTTCGCCGCGAAGAGAAACTGGCGCTTCGCCATCTCCGCGCCGCGGCGCTCGGCCGCGAGCCGGCCCACCGGCGCGGGGAAATGGCGCGGGTCGGACAGATCCTCGGTCAAGCGCATCACCGCTTCCATCAGCGGCATCTCGCCCTTCATCGCCCGCTTGAAGATCATCCCCGGGATCAGCAGCCGGTTGATCTCGTTCGTGCCTTCGAAGATGCGGTTGACGCGGTTGTCCCGATAGGCACGCTCGATGGGGTAGTCGGTGACGAATCCGTTGCCGCCGTGGACCTGCAGCATGTCGTCGATGATCTCGAACATCCATTCCGACCCGGCCACCTTCATGATGCTCGCCTCGATGGCGTACTCCTCGATGGCGGCCATCACTTCCTTCGGCTCGGTGCGGCCCCCGATCGCTTCGTCGATGGCGCCGGCGGCTCGATACGTCATGCTCTCGTTCGCGTAGATCCGCGCGGCCGCGCGGGCGATCTTCTCGCGGATCAACCCGAACTCGGAAATGGTCCTTCCGAACTGCTTTCGCTGCGACGCGTACTCGACGCCCGAGCGCAGCGCCCACTTCATGCCGCCCACGGCGAAGGCGGCCAGCTTCAGCCGGCCGACGTTGAGGATGTTGAAGGCGATCTTGTGCCCCTTGCCGATCTCCCCGAGGACGTTTTCCACCGGCACCTTCGCGTCCTCGAAGATCAAGGGCGTGGTCGAGCTGCCGCGTAGCCCGAGCTTGTGCTCTTCGCGGCCAATGGTGAAGCCCGGCGTTCCGCGCTCGACGATCAAGGCGGTGAACTTGTTTCCGTCCACCTTGAGGAAGACCACGTAGACGTCGGCGAAGCCGCCGTTGGTGATCCACATCTTGCTGCCGTTGAGCACGTAATGGGTGCCGTCGTCGGAGAGCTCCGCGACCGTCTTTGCGCCGAGCGCGTCGGAGCCGCTGCCGGCCTCGCTCAGCGCATAGGCAGCGACTTTCGCGCCACTCGCCAGGTCGGGCAGGTACTTCGCCTTCTGCCCGGGGGTGCCGAAGAAGACGATGGGGAGCGTTCCGATGCCGGTGTGTGCGCCGAACGTCGTCGCCCACGAGCCGTCTCCCGCCTGCGACTCGGCGACGAGCATCGACGTCACCTTGTCCAGTCCGAGCCCGCCGAGCTCCTCGCCGATGTCGACGCCGAGCAGGCCCAGCTCCCCAGCCTGCGCGATGAGATCGCGCAGCATCGGGTAGTCGTGGTCGACGAACTGGTGCCGCTTCGCGATCACCTGCGTGCGCGTGAAATCGGCGCCGGTGCGGAAGAACTGCCGCTGCTCCGAGGAAAAACGCTCCGGGGTGACGAACGGCCGCGCTCCGACAGGCTGGAACAGGAACGAACCGCCGCGGTCCGGCAGCTCAGGAGCCGCAACGAGTTCGTTGACCTGCTCGGCCATGGGACCCCTCCCCTGACGCGGTGCGGCGCCTACATGCTTGCGATGACGCCCCGCGCAATAGAATTGTACATCCAGCTGCCGGAGCGCAAGGGGGCGTGCGTGCGCAAGGACCACCGCCCGCCTTGCGCAGTGCGCTGCCGTGCGGTAGCGAGGACCGGAGATGGCCACCAAGAGCCAGGAGCCGGTGATCGGCGACGGAAGCCTGCACATCGGCGATCGCGTCGTGTACCCGAACCAGGGGATCTGCCGGATCACGGGCGTGGAGACCAAGCACATCGCCGGGCAGAACTGGGAGGTCGTCACCCTCTCGCGCGAGGAGGACGGCGCGACGGTGATGGTCCCCAAGGCGAAAGTGATGGGGATCGGGCTGCGCAAGGTGGCGGACGTCGCCGCCATCGATCGCGTCTTCGACGAGCTGTCGACGCCGAACCTCGATCCGCAGCTCGACTGGAAGGTGCGACATCGCGAAAACGCCGACCGGATGACCGGGGGCGGCCTCTTCGGGACGGTGGAGGTGCTGAAGGGATTGCACGCGCTCTCGCGGGTGCGGCCGCTGCCGCAAAAGGAGCGCGAGCTGTACGACAACGCGCGCCATCTGCTGGTCGGAGAGATCGCGGCCGCGATGAACATTCCGCTCCACGTGGCCGAGGACAACCTCGACTATGCGCTCTGGCCGCCGGAAGGGATGACGCGCAAGGGGAAGGCGCTCCCGCCGGCGACGCTCGGCCCGCCCTCGCCTGCGCGCGCTGCCGTCGACGATCTCGGATTCGACGACGAGGAGACGGGGGCGGAGGAGACGACCACCGCCGCCGCGCCTGCCGCCCAGGAGAGCGACGACGACGAGGAGGAGAAAGAGGCCGCCGTTCCTGCCGCCGCGAAGAAAACGGCGGCGGAGAAGCCGAAGGCGGCGCACAAGCCGGAGCACGCGCCGCCAAGGCGGGAGAAGCCGGCGCCCGCCGCGGCGAAGAAGGCCAAGACTGCGCACGCTCCCGCCAAGAAGCCTGCCGCGGCGAAGAAGGCGGCGGCGAGGAAACCCGCTCCCAAGACCCCTGCCCGAAAGCCAGCGGCGAAGAGGCCGGTCGCCAAGGCCAAAGCGAAAGCGAAGCGATGATCCGGATCGTCACCCTCTCCGAGTTTCCGCCCGACGTGATCGACTTCGTCACCCGGCGCCTCCACGCAGCCTACGGAATGGGATGCGAGCTGGAAGGCGAAGGCGAGATCCCCAACGCCGCGATGGACGACGAGCAGTCCGCCTACGACGCCGTCAAGGCGGTGGACGACATGGACGACGACGTCGCGCTCTATGCCGATGACAAGATCCTCTATCTCACCGCCGAGCCGCTGACGGCTCCGGCGGGTCCGATGGGCCGCGGGCCCGTGGACGGGTACGCGCAGTACGGCGGCGGCAAGGCAATCGCCACCGCGCACGGCATCTCCGACAGGGGCGTGCCGCTGGAGATCGGCCTCGCGAAGCGGGCCGCGCACTACGTCGGACACCTCTGGGACCTGCACCACTGCTTCGACCCGCGCTGCGCGATGCATCCTGGCTGGTCTCCCGGTTTCGCCGCTTACCCGGAAGTTGCGCTCTGTCTCTTCGACCGCGAGAAGAGCGAGCGGAAGATCAAGCTTGGGTCTACCTGAGCGCTCCCGCCTTCCGTTCGCGGCGCTGATTGCGCTCGGCGTGGGATCGCTCCTCTTCGACCTGACCCTGTCGTGGCGGTTGCCGTCGGATGCCGACTGGGCGGAGGTGGCCGCGGCCCTGCGCTCGGCGGCGCAACCCGGAGATGCCGTCCAGATCTGGCCGGTGTGGGCGGAGCGGGCGCGGATGTTCGTCGACGCAGCGCCCGTGCTCGCGGAGGAGGACCTCGAGGGGGCCGACTACGCCGGCCTGCGGCGTCTGTGGCTGCTCTCCCTGCCCCGGACGCCCTTCTTCCGCTCGGCGGATGGGCGCCTGGTCGCGCGCGGCGCTACGCCGGCGACGGACGCCCGGCGGTTCGGCGCGCTCTCCCTGCGCGCCTGGGACCTGCACGGAGCGCCGATCGTCGCCGATCTGACCCGCTCTACGGAGCAACACGAGGTCGACTATGTGGCGCGGAGCTGCGTCCGCGTTCCCATCGGAGCACGGTTCACCGCTCGGGGCGCGGCCGGCGCGATGCTCCATCTGCGTGGCGGCGTCATCGGCGAGCGCGCCTACGACGTCAACCGACCCGACGTCCAGGTGCAGGCGTTTGCGGACGGGACGCCGCTCGGGACGCTGGAAGTGCCGCGCACAGCTCTCGACGGCACCGGCTGGCGCCGTCTCGACGCTCCAGTCCCGCCAGGTGCCGCGGAACGCGAGTTCGTCTTCGCGGTCTCCTCGCCGGATCGGGGACGACCTTTTTGCCTGCAGGCCTGGACGTCGCGATGACCGACAAGGGGCTGGCGCGCGGGCTTGGCTTCCTCACCGCCGCCGCGATGGCGCTGACGCAGGCTCCCGTCGGATTCGTCCGCGACGAGGGCTACTACTTCACCGCCGCGCAGAACGCGGAGGCGTGGCTGCGACTGCTGCTGCATTCGCCGCTGCAGGCAGTGGCGCAGACGGAGCGCTACTGGTCGTACAACTTCGAGCATCCGGGGCTGACGAAGCTCCTGTTCGCGGCCTCTCATCTCCTCTTCACCACCTGGCTGCGAATCCTGCCCGACGCCCTCGCCTGGCGGCTTCCGGCATTCGCGTTCGCGGGGCTGCTCAGCTACTGGCTCTGCCTGCTCGGGCTCTCGCGCTCGCGCGCCGCGGGCGTGCTGGCGCCGCTGCTCTTCTGGTGCGCGGAGCGGACGTTCTTCCACGGGCACCTCGCCTGCTTCGACATTCCCATCTGCGCGATGTGGGCCGGCGTCGGCGTCGCATGGTTGCGCGCTTCCGGTCCCCGCCTCGCCGCGACCTACGGCGTCGCGCTCGCAGTGAAGCACAACGCATGGTTCCTGCCGCCGGTGCTGCTCGTCCACGCGTTGCTCTTGCCGCGAGACGCACGGATCGCGGCGCTGCGTCGGCTGCCGTGGATGCTGCTCTCGCCCCTCGCGTTGTTCTTCTGCTGGCCGCTCCTCTGGCACGATCCGCTGCGCCATCTGCGCGACTGGGTCTCCTTCCACACGCATCATGTGCATTACGCCTGGTGGTACTTCGGCCAAGTCCTGCGCGCGCCGCCCTTCCCTGTCGAGTACCCGCTGGTCGCCGACGCGATGGTCCTTCCGGCTCCCACGGTGGTGCTGCTCGCCGCAGCCGGAATCGCGCTCCTCGTCGGGTTCGCGCGGCGCACGCTCGATGCGCAGCGACTTCTCGAGCTGGGACTCGCCGGAGCAGCGCTGCTGCCGTTTCTCCTCCGCACGACGCCGATCTTCGGTGGCATCAAGCACTGGCTCGGATTCGTCGCGCTGCTCGCACCGGAGGCGGCTTCCCTGCTCGCGCGCGTGGCGCCAGAGCCGCGCCGCCTCGTGGCCGTCGCTGCAGCCACGCTCCTTCCCGGCATCTGGCAGATCGGACACGTGCACCCTTATGGGACGAGCGCGTACGGGGAGTTGGCTGGCGGAATCCCGGGAGCCGCGACGCTGGGCATGCAGCGCCAGTACTGGTCGAACAACGTGACGGCTGTCCTGCCCTGGCTGAACGCGAACTGCCCGCCCGCGGCCGGCGTGTACTTCCACGAGGTCAACGTCGAGAGCTACCGTGCCTACGTGCTCTCGGGAATGCTGCGCGCGGACATCCGCTATGCGCCCGGCCCGGAGCAGGCCGACTACGTGGCCCTGCAATGGCACCGGGAGTTCCGCGACCGTGAGCCAGAGACCTGGAACGCCTTCGGGACCCGCCGTCCCGCAACCGGGCTGTATCTCGACGAAGTTCCACAGATCGTGGTGTACGCCCGCCCGGGATTGCCAGGGGGGCCCTAGAGTATGGGCATGGGCCGGTGGGATCACATCCTCGACCAGAGACCGCAGGAGCTGAAGGACTACGTGCTCGACAAGGTGGCCGAGCAGATGGTCGAGGACCTGCGCAATTTTCCTCCGCGCATCGAGGAATGGCTCGATGCCGCGATGCAGTCCCGCTACGCGAGGGTGCTGACCCGCCTGGGGCGTCCCGAGCTGGACACGTACCGCGTCGCCTGCGAGCTCGCCCGCGAGGAGATGCTGCACGAGTACGAGCTGATCGACCGCTTCTGCCGCAGCGACGAGTACCGTCGGCTCCTGCCCAACGAGCTCGAAGAGCAGAGCGCGCACTTCATGACGCGGTATCTGGTCGACTCGGCGTTGGCGTTCCAGGAGTACGCGCAGGGCAAGTTCCGGCGGCGCGACCTGGTGACGCTGATGGAGAAGGTGGAGGACCGGCTGCTGCGCGGCTACCGACTGCGGCTCTAGGGAGCGTTGCTCGAGTCACGCGCTCCTGGGCGGCTGGCTTCCGCAGCGCCAGCGCGCGCGGACAACGACACCGCGAAACATATTGCCGCAACCAGCCGGCTCATTTTTTCTTGCGCCGGCACTCCAAGGCGCGGTCGTGCGCCGTCTTCGCCGCCGGCGCGGTCTTGTGCGCCTGCGCCACCTCGTCGAAGAAGAGCAGCGCGTTCTGGCAGTCGCCCTGTGCCTGGAAGGACATGCCGATCTTCAGCAGCGCGTCGGGGACCTTGTCCGACCCCTTGTGCTCCTTCAGCACTCTCTGGAACTCGACGATGGCGTCGTTCCACTTCTTCTCCGCGTAGAACGTCTCGCCCAACCAATACTGCGCGTTCGCCGCCAGCTCGTCCTTGGGGTACCGCGTGAGAAAATCCTGGAAGAGCTCGCGCGCCTTGGTCGTCTGGCCCTGATCGAGCCGCTGGCGGGCCAGGTTGTAGAGGGCGCCGCGGTCCGTCGGCCGCTCCTGCTCCTTCTTCTGCTGCGCCAGGAACTGGTTCGCCGCTTCCAGCGTCTTCTGCTGCTCCTGCGCAGTCTTCTCCTGCGCATCCAGCCTGTGCTGGATGACTTCGAGCTGCCCGCGGAGCGCGGCCAGGTCGTTCTGGTTCTTTTCGACGTCCACGGCCAGGTCGGCGCCGCTCTTCCGGGCGGCCCGGGAGAGCTGGTCCAGCGCGTCCTGCAACGCCTTGGCGCGCTGCTGATCCTTCTGGCGGTCGGCGGCGGTGGCGTCCATTTCCTTCTTCAGATCCGCCCGCAGCGCGGCGATGTCCTGGCGCATCTGCTCGCCCTCCTGCGCAGTGGTGACGCAGGCGGCGCTGCAGAGCGCGACCAGCAGCAGTCTCTTCATCGAGCGCGCAGCTAACCGCGCCCGCACAGCGTGTCAAGAAAGGCGAGCTTGTCGCGCCGCCGTAGCGCCTTGAGCTGGTGCTCCCGGCGAAGGGCGTCGGCGCGCGTAGGCGCGGACTCGGAGTGAAGCAGGGTCAGAGGCGAGCGGCCGCGAGTGTACCGCGCGCCACGACCCGCGCGATGGGCCGCGAGGCGCCCCGAGAGGTCGTTGGTGATGCCGGTATAGAGGGTGCCGTCGGCGCAGCGGAGGAGGTAGACGCACCACATCGATTGCACAACATTTCCGCAGATCGTCGAGACCGCAAGTTCTTTTGGGGCGTGGACGCGGGGGGTCCCGCTGTTGCATGCTTCGAGGACTGGATGGCTTCGCCCCCCAAGCGCCCTGATCCGTCTGGCGGCACGCTGATCGACGTCGAAGAAGAGCCTTCGGCTGCCGGGCGCCGTGGCGACGACGCGCCCGGATCCACCGCCGTCGTTCGCCCACCGGCGCACGACGATGCGCCCGGAGGGACCGCGTTCGTCCGCGTCGATCGAGGGCAGAAGGCGGCACCGTTGCCGCCGACGCGCCGTCCCGAGCAGGTGCATGCCGCGCCGAAGAAAGGGCTGCAGGTCTCGCTTCCCGACGAGGAACCCGCCGCGCCGCCGCCGAAGAAGCGGCCTCTGCCGCCGCCGCCCGACGAAAAACGAGGTCGGCGCGGCGCTTGGTGGGACGAGAAGCCCGAGAAAGAGCCGGAACCCGATCCCGACGATCTTCCCGGGCGCACCGCGGTGGTGCAGGCGCCCGAACCGGAGCCACAACCGGAACCGGAACCAAAACCCCCCGCGGAGCCGGAGGTCGAGCCCTACCGACCGGTGCCGGCAGACGACTACCAGGGCCACGTGCCAGAAGGGCCGCCGCGCTGGAAGGTACTGCTCCGGCGGGCAGCGTGGACGGCGGGAGCGCTCGTCGCGCTGGGAGTCATCGCGGCGCTCGCGGGCTACGTCTACATCTCGCGCGAGATCCCGACCTTCGACTCGGTCCGCGACTACCATCCCTTCGTCGGCACCAAGGTCGTCGCTTCCGACGGCTCCGTGATCGCCCAGTTCTACCGGGAGCGCCGGACGGTGGTGAAGATGGACCAGGTGCCGCGCGTGCTGGTCCAGGCGGTGATCAGCGCGGAGGACAAGGACTTCTACAAGCATCCGGGCTTCAATTTCTTCGCGCTCGCGCGCGCCGCGCTGGTCGACGCCGTCAGCGGCCGCAAGCGGCTGGGCGCATCCACCATCACCCAGCAGGTGGTGAAGAACTTCTTCCTCACGCCCGAGAAGAGGTGGAAGCGGAAGCTGAAGGAGATCCTGCTGGCCGCGCGCCTCGAGCACAACCTCTCGAAGGACGACATCCTCTTCCTCTACCTGAACCACATCAACTTCGGAAAAGCCCACTACGGCGTCGAGGAAGCGTCGCTCTACTACTTCAACAAGCACGTGCAGGACATCGACTTCGGCGAGGCCGCCATCCTCGCCGGGCTGCCGCAGAACCCATCGCGCATCAATCCGCGCCGGCACCCCGACCGGGCCAAGAAGCGGCAGATCTACGTGCTCGATCGGATGCTCGCGAATCGGCTGATCTCGCGCGAGGACCACGACCGGGAGGTGGAGAAGCCCATCGTCCTGCCGCCGCCGGCGCCGGAGCCGCCGGGAGCCTGGTACGTCGACGAAGTCCGGCGGCAGCTCGTCGCGCAGTTCGGGGACGCGGCGGTGGACACCGCCGGCATGACGGTGGAGGTGGCGATGGATCCGCGGCTCCAGGATGCCGCGGAAGTGGCGCTGCGCGAGAACCTGAGGGCCATCGACAAACGGCAGGGCTGGCGGGGCCCCGAAGTGAAGCTCGAGGCGGAGCGACTCGATGCGTACCGCACGGCGCTGGCCCGGCGGCTCGCCTCCGTTGCCCAGACGCAGGACCAGGCCTGGGTCCTGGACCTGGAAGGAATCTACACGGCCGCGGTGCGCCGGAACGCGAACAAGAAGCCGGCGAAGAAGCGGCCGGAAGACACGGACGACACGGAAGCCGCCGACACCGCCGCCGCCGCGCTGGAGGGCAATGTCGCGCCCGACGTCCTCGCCAGGGCCGCCAAGGTCCGGCCCCTTTCACCCAACGAGATCTACGCCGGCCTGGTGACGAGCGTCGGCCGGGCCGATGCCGTGGTGGAGCTGGCCCCGGGCATCGCCGGCAACGTGCCATTCTCGACCATGACCTGGGCGCGGCCCTTCAAACCGGAGCGCGCGACCCCGCCGCCGAAGTCGCCCTCCGACGTGCTCGCCGTCGGCGACGTCGTCGCCGTGCGCGTAGCCCACGTCCAGACGCAGCGGACGTCGTCGGGCACGCGCGTGCAGCGCCTGGAGCTCGCTCTGGAGCAGACGCCCAAGGTGCAGGGTGCGTTCATCGCCATGGATCTGAAGACGCGCGGCGTGCTGGCCCTGGCTGGCGGCTACGACATGGCGCTGTCCTCGTTCAACCGTGCGACGCAGGCGAAACGGCAGCCGGGCTCGTCGTTCAAGCCGTTCCTGTACGCGGCGGCCATCGACACCGGCAAGTACACGCCGGTGACGCGCGTGGACGACTCGCCCGAGGTCATCACCGATCCCTGGACGGGAAAGGCGTGGAAGCCGCAGAACTTCGAGAAGGACGAGTTCGACGGGCCCATGACGCTGCGCAAGGCTCTCGCCGACTCGAAGAACACCGTCGCCGTCAAGCTCCTGCTCGACGTCGGGCTCGACAAGGTGCGCGCCGCGGCGCGGGCGGCGGGCCTCTCGAGCGACATCCCGCAGAGCTACACTGCCGCCCTCGGCACCGGCGAGGTGGGCGTGCTGGAGCAGATCAATGCGTTCGCGACGCTGGCCTCGGAGGGGCGGCACGCGGACCCTGTTCTGATCCGGAAGGTGCTCTCGCGCGACGGCAACATGGTGCTCGACGGACAGTCGAAGCTCGAGGAGACGATGAAGCCCGAGGTCGCGTACATCGTCTCCGACATGATGCGCTCGGTGATCGACGATCCCTCCGGAACGGCGCATTCGCTCAGCGCGCTGGGCCGCGCCGCGGCCGGAAAGACGGGGACCGCCAGCGAGCACAGGGATGCGTGGTTCATCGGGTTTACTACCTCGCTGCTGGCCGGCGGCTGGGTCGGCTTCGACACGCACGAGATGCTCGGGCCCTACGAGACCGGCGGGCACGCGGCGGGGCCGATGTGGCTGCAATGGATGCGCGCCGCGACCGCCGGACAGGCGCCGGAACCCTGGCAGGCGCCCCCGCCGGGCGTCACGCAGGTGCAGATCAACCGGAATCGCGGGTGCCTCACCACCAGCGCGGATCCGTACGCGATCCCGGAAGTGTTCATGGCCGGCAGCGAGCCGACCCAGGCCTGCACCGACGAGCACCAGCCTGGCCAGGAAGACTGGTACCAGACTCCGCGTTAGCGGATAGCGGACGCCTTGATGGTGGCCTTCCCATCCTTCTCGTAGACCGAGAAGCGCACGCCCTTGCAGTTGTGCTTCGCCACCAGATCGGCGCGGTTCTTTTTCAGCTTGGCGGCGAATTTCTCGAAGGAGATGGGAGTCGCGGGCTCGCCGAGCTGGACCTTCAGCTCGACGAAACGGTCGTACGTCTCGCGCCAGTGCGGCTCGTCCGGATCGTCGCTGTCGGCGCCGGGCATCGAGAAGTCCTGCAAAGTAATGCCCGACTCCGCCTGCTCGGGGATCTGTTCCGGCGCTGGAGGAGGAGTCGGCTCGTTTCCCGGGAATGGCTCGGCGGCCTGGTCCGATTCGGCCGGCGCGCCGTTCGAGGCAGGAGCGTTTTTCGCCGGCGGCACGGCCGGATCGAGCTCGCCGAATTTGAAGTCGCCCCGCGCTTCGGGCGGAGCGCCGTTCGGCGGCGGCGCAGCCGGCATCTCCCATTCGGGCACCGAGGCGCTCGACGCGACGGCCGCGACCGAATCCGTGGGCATTCCCCAGACCGCGGATTCCGCAGGCTCCGGCGGCGGCTCGGATTCGATCTCGCGCAGCAGCGGCCGTGCCTGCTCGCGCAGCGGCAGCGCGACTCCCTGACGCGGCGCCACCTCGGGGCGCGGCGTCACTGCGGGTTCCACGTCCAGCGGCGACGGCATGCGCGGGGCGCGGCGGGGCGGGCTCACCACGCCGTCCTCGGGTTCCGGCGGCGTCTGCGGAGCGACGATCACCTGCTGCACGACGGGCGCTGGACGTCGCGCGAGGAGCCCCCAGAGAAATCCGAACAGGAGGAACAGGCCGAGCGCGACCGCATAGAACGCCTGGTAGCGCCCGAGCCAGGCGAGGTAAGGCGACGCCGGAACCGTCAGCGCCGCGTGGACCCCGGAGTCGACCGGCAGGAGCGCGCCGCGGACCGCGTATCGCGACGCTCCGCGCGGGAGCTCGCCGGAAAGGTTGGTTCCCACGAACGGGAGGCGGATCTGCAGGACGCCGTACCCGGGACCTGGCGCGGCCACCCACTTCGTGAGCTGAGCGCGCTCTTCGCCCTGCGGCAGCGAGCTCGCCACGATGCGTCCGCCCTGGATCAGGGTCACGTCGGCGTCGACCTGGCTCTTGAGCTGCGCGGCGAAGCGGTCGTCGACCAGCATCCCCACCACCGCGGCAGCGGTTGCGCCGGGAACGCGCGCCGACGCCATCCGGTACAAAGCGTTGTCGAAGGTCGCGAACACCGGCGGCGCCACCGCGCCGCTTGCCGTCTGCGAGAGGGGGAGCCGCGCCGGATCCTCGAGCACCTGCACCGGGCGGGAGCGACGCGAGACGATCGCGCCTTGCGCGTTGACCACCGCGAACAGGTCGGGCTGTGGCGAGAGCACCGCCCCTGCCGCCCGCAAGGCGCGCTCGTCGGGTCGCCCCGGCGACTGGCCGTCCCCGCCGCGCACCGCCTCGATCAGGTCGGGCATCATCGCCACCGCCCGAGGCGCCAGACGCGCATCGAGCAGGTCGATCTGCCCCCGCAGCGCGGTGCTCGCAGCGGCGACCCGCGCCCGCATCGTGTCCTCACCAGTCTGGGCGATGCTCAGGGACACGCGCGCCAGGTTGATGGCCAGTGCGAGCGCCACCAGCACGGTGAAGATCCAGATCCGGGCTCTCATGCAGAAGACAGAGCTATCGCCACTTTCCGGCGCGGTCAAACATTGCATCAGGCGGCGGAATCGGCCTCTGTGACGTCGGTTTTGGCGATCTCGCGCAGCACGGAAATGGCGTAGCTTCCCTTGGGAAGCGCGAAGGAAACGGCCAGCGCGCCGCCGTCCGCGGCGGTCACCGCCAGATCCTCGGGCGAGATGCGGTAGGGTCTTCGCGCACCCTGCATCTCCTCTCCGCCGGCGGCGAACCATTGCGGATCGACCCCGGCGTCCGAGAGGACGGCCTGCTCCCGCCGGAACGCTTCTCCGCGGGAGGCGAAGAGCGCATGGCCCGGCAGGGGTCCCGCGGGATCGATCTCGCCGGCGGCCACTCGCTCGTTGTCGGCGCGCGGGTCCTCGCAGACGAAGAGCCCGCCGGTCGCGCGCTTCTTCATCACGTCTCCCTCGATCGCCTTGGCGAACAGACCATCGGCGATGCGCGCGGACAGGCAGCGGTTGAAGAGCTCGGACTGGAGGGCGGACAGCGCGAGCCGGCGGAGGAAGCGGTCCCGGACCTGGCGCTCGCGCAGCAGGATGGCTCGGCCGAGTGCGGCGTTGTCGCCCGACCTGCCGAAGCGCTGCGGCCCGAACAGATTCGCCGTCCCCGATTCCCGAAGCCGTGCGCAGACGGCCTGCGCACGCGGCAGCGCGTCCGGGAGGACGCCGCGGATCACGATCCGGAAACGGTTTCCGCGAAGGTGCCCGGGCCGGAGCTTGTTGCCGTGCCGGGCGGCCGCGAGGATCCGGAAACCCTCCCCCTTGATCGTCAACGCCTGGTCGGGCGACGTTTTCGAGCGCACGCTGATCCGCTGCACGGTCAACGCCCGCCGGTCCTTGAGTCCGGCGGTGCCGACGTCGCGCTCACGCGCCCCGAGCGCCCGCGCGATCTCGGCAGCCACTTCGGGTGTCGTGCGTCCCCGCTTCTCCACGGTCAGATACAGGTGCTCGCCAGCGCCGGAGGGCTCGTACAGGGGCAGTTCCTCGACGGAGAAGTCCTCCTCTGTCACGCGAAGCAGTCCGGAAGTCCCCGGCAGATCGGGAGTGAGCAGGGGAACGGGACGCGGCGCGAGCAGGTCGGTCAAAGCTGCAGAAAGCCGCGCTCGATCAGCGCGTATGCCGCCTTGGTCGCCTCGAACTCGCCGAGCGCCGTGGCGAGGGCGAGATCGGCGATCGTCCGGGTGCCATCGGCGAGTGCGAGCACCTGGCGACCCTCATTCGTCAGCCGGCTATCGGCTTTCTTTCTGGTCGGCCGCGGCGCGACGTGCAGACTGGGCACGAGCGTCCGGTACAGCTCCATCTCGTCGAGGCGCCGGAGCCCGTCGAGCAACATCGCCTGGGTGTCGAGCGAGAGGGAGATGGGCAGCGCCGCGCGATTGACGCCGCCCAGGAAGACGAAGCTGCCGGAGCGGACGACGAGCAGGCCGAGGAACGTCTCGACCACTCCAGCGAGGCGCTCGCGGGCGATGGTGGAGGACGCCCAGGCGACGTTCCCCTCCAGGAACACGATGGCGCGGTCCACGCCGTGGGCCCGCGTGAGCAGGACGCCGGTGCGGCGGCCCTGGTGCAGGAAGTTCAGCAGATCGCTCGGCTGCACCTCGGCGAGGTCGCCGGCCATCGACGGCCGCCCCGCTCCCAGCCGGGATACTTCCGCGTAGAGCCCTCCGCCCCGGTCGCGTAACGCGAGCAGCAGCCCCGCAGGCGCGTCGAGCACCTTCCAGGCGCCGGGCGCCTGCTCGAGAAGCGCCTTGAGAGCGTCGTCCACCCCTCGGCAGCATGCCCCGGTGGGGCAGCGCTCTCAAGGGGCTCGGAGAGGCGGACGCGCGGGGGGATGGGACAAATCCCCACATCCGCAGACACGAGATCAGTCAGTGTCCCAGCCGCCCTTGTTGCGTTGCCACTCGTCCTCGTCCTGGGCGGTAAAGACGAGGAAGTCGTACTTGATCGGAAGCGTGAGCTGTCGCCCGTTGAAGTAGAGCGTGGGCGTCGCGCGGACGCCTGCATCGGTTCCTTCCTTCTTGTGTCGCTCGATCGTCGCGTCGAAACGCCCTGCGTAGACCTGCCGCAGCATCGCGTCGCCATCGAGGCCGAGCTGGCGGGCGAAGGACTTCAGCTCGGTGTCGCCCAGCTCCTCCTGGTGGCTGAAGAGCAGATCGCTCATCTCCCAGAACTTGCCTCTCTGCCGCGCAAACTCCGCGCAACCCGCGGCGATCTGCGCACGGCTGTGCGACGGCAGGGGAAAGTACTTGAAGCAGAGCCGAACCTTCGCGGGCAGCGCGCGCACCAGGTCGCGCAGCGGCTTCGCCGACACGGCGCAGTGCGGGCATTGATAGTCGGAGAATTCGACCACCGCGATGGGCGACTTCAGGTCGCCGAGCTGCGCGCAGTCCTGGTCCGGCAGCTTCTGCCGCTTCTCCTTGGCGAAGCTCCCGTAGTAGCGCTCCACCATGTCGATGACGGCGGAGGTCGAGTACCCGTCGAGCACCAGCGCCTTGACCAGCTCGGCGGTGCGCAGCGCGTGCTTGTCGCTGACGTTCGCGCCCAGACAGCGCGCGAGCGTCTCGGTGCAGCCGGCGTAGCCGAACGTATCGCCCGCGACCTCGAGAAACTGGGCGCGTTGCTGATCGGTCAAGGCATGCAAGTCCGCGCGAGGGAGGATCTGCCGCGCGCGCTCTTCGGAGAGCCCGGCCTGCGCGACGAGGGCGGCGATGAGCAGGAGGGACTGCATCGGGTGCGGGACCCTAACATGCCGCGCCTGCTCCGCAACCGGCCTCCCTCAGGGCGGCGGCGGCACTCCCTCGGGAGGCGGCCGGCGCAGCCCGAGCAAGGCGCGCACGTCGGCGCGGCGGCGCAGCGACTTGAGATCGTCGTCGTTGCGGCCGAGGACCTGGACGCGCGAGGGATCGATGGCGGCGGCGCGCCGGAGGAAGGCGACCGCATCCTCCTGCCGATCGGAGAGCGCGGCGGTGGCGGCAGCGTTGTAGAGACCGTCGACGTAACCTGGGTCGGCCGCGATGACGCGGTCGAATTCCCGGCGGGCGGAATCGAGCTCGCCGGCGGCGTAGTCGGCGAGGCCGTGCGCGTTGTGCAGCTGGGCTTCTCCGCGACGGATCCGGGCGCGTCGCAGACCCACCGTCCGGCGCAGCGGCGGACCCGCACGCACCGAGCCGGCGAGCAGCCACGCGACGCCGTCCTCGAGGAAGACCTGGGGCCCGACGGGGACGCCGGTGAGCGGCATGCGCGCCAGCTCGACGTCATCTCCGGAAGGGCGGTCGGAGAGCAAGAGCACCATTGCATCTTCCGCCCGCGAGACGCGCAGCGACAGCGGCAGGGATCCCGCTTCCGGAGCTCCCTTCACCTGCCACAGCGCCCGCCCCGGTTCCGGCGTCGCCGCGGCGCGCGGCGCAAAGCCGAGCTCCTTTGCCCGCGACAGCGCAGCAGGCCACTCGAGCGCGATCGCCGTGGACAGGGCCGGCTCCGGCCGCTCCGCGACGGCGTGAAGACGTGCCGCGACCGCGCTGGCGCGCTCGGGCGGCGCTTCGACGAGCGTGCGGGTGGGGCCGTCGTGCCGGAGCGCGAGCAGCGTCAGGTGCGGCGCTTCTCCTTCCGCCTCGAGGAATTCCACGGCGGCCGCTCCGTCCTTGCCGAATCCGATCAGGGCCTGCTCGTGGACGATCGGTCGCCCCGCCGCCTGCTCGGGAAACGTCGGCGGCATCCGCCATTCCGCGCAGCCGAGAATGGAGCAGAGCAGCGCGAGACGGCGCATCGCGCCTTTCTACCTTAGAATGGCGGGTCCGATGCGTTGGTCGCTCCTCGAACCCGTCCGCTCCCGTCTCGCCGACGAGCGCGGCAGCTTGCGCAAGCAGGCGGCGACCCGCATCGCGCTCTGCTACCCGAGCCCCTACCACGTGGGGATGAGCTCGCTGGGGTTCCAGACCATCTATCGGGAGATCCATGCCCACGGCGATGCCGCCGCGGAGCGAGCGTTCCTGCCGGACGACGTGGGCGCCTGGAGGGAAGCGCGCGTCCCTCTCTGCACGTACGAATCGCAGCAGCCGGTCGCCTCGTTCTCGTGCCTCGCGTTCTCCATCAGCTACGAGCTCGAGATCACCGGGCTGTTCGAGATGCTCGATCTGGCCGGCATGCCGGTCCTGCGCGAAGAGCGCGACGACCGGCACCCGCTGGTGGTCTGCGGCGGTCCGCTGACGTTCTCGAACCCGGTGCCCCTCGCTCCGTTCGCGGACGTGATCGTCCTCGGCGAGGCCGAGGAGCTGATCCACACGCTCTGCGACGCGCTCACCCTGCCCCGTCACGAGCTGCGGACGAGGCTGTCCCAGCATCCCGGATTCTACGTTCCGGGTCTGTCCTCGACCTGGCCCGGCGTGGCGAAGGCCGACGACGACCGGCTGCCGGCCCGTTCGCAGATCATTACGCCGCAGACCGAGCTGCGCTCGATGTTCCTGATCGAGCCGGAGCGCGGATGCTCGCGCGGATGCACATACTGCGTCATGAGACGCACGACCAACGGCGGGATGCGGACGGTGGATCCGGAGCGGGTGCTCGAGCTGCTGCCGGAGGACGCGCGCCGCGTGGGACTGGTGGGCGCCGCCGTCACCGACCACCCGCGCATCGTCGAGCTGGTGCGCACGCTGGTCGACGAGGGGCGGGAAGTCGGCATCTCATCGCTGCGCGCGGATCGGCTTTGCGCCCGTCCGGAGCTGATTTCGCTGCTGGCGCAGTCGGGTGCGCGGACGCTGACCACCGCCGCCGACGGCGCTTCCGAACGGCTGCGCACGGCGCTCGACCGCCGCACCACGGCCGCACAGCTCCTCCGTGTCGCCGGGCTCGCACGGGAAGCGGGCTTCCAGCGGCTCAAGCTGTATCTGATGGTCGGCCTGCCCGGAGAAGAGGACCGCGATCTCGACGAGCTGGCGGAGTTGGCGGGCGAGATCTCCCGCATCCTTCCGCTCAGCTTCGGGTGCGCACCGTTCGTGGCGAAGCGGAACACGCCGATGGACGGGACGCCGTTCGTTCCCGTCGAGGAGACGGAGCGGCGCATCGCGTATCTGCGGGCGAAGCTGCGCGGGCGGGCGGAGATCCGGCCCACCAGTCCGCGCTGGGCCTGGGTGGAGTACATGCTCGCGCAGGGCGGCGAGGATGCGGGGCACGCTGCGCTCGATGCCTGGCGCGCTGGCGCCTCGTTTGCAGCGTGGAAGCGCGCCTTTCGCGAGCGCGGAGTGCGACCGCGCGGCGAGCGCCGCGTCGCCGACGGCCGCCTCAGACTGCCACGGCTCGCGGCCTGGCCCGTTCTCTGAGGACTCCGATGCCCGCGCTGCAGATCTGCTACCACGACCACTGCTTCGACGGCGTCGCCTCGGGGGCAGCGTTCCTTCGCTTCTACCGCGACAAGGTGAAGCCTGGCCCGCTGGACGTGTCGTTCCGGGGGATGGCGCATCGCGCGGGACAGCTCTTCGACGAAGGCGTGTTCGCGGGCGAGGAGAACGCCGTCGTCGACTTCCGCTTCTCCCCCGATCCGCGGCTGACGTGGTGGTTCGATCATCACCAGAGCGCATTCGAGACGCCGGCGGACGAAGCGGTGTTTCATGCCGATCGCAGCGGCCGCAAGTTCTGGGATCCGCAGGCGAAGAGCTGCACGCGGTTTCTCGCCCGGACGGTGGAGGAGAAGTTCGGCTGGGACAGCTCGCCCTTGCGCGAGCTGATCGATTGGGCGGAGATCATCGACGGCGCCCTCTTTCCGAACCCGCAGATGGCGGTCGCGCTGACCGACCCGGCGATGCAGCTCATGCTGCTGATCGAAGCCACCAAGGACCCCGACCTGTGCCCACGGCTGATCCGCGAGCTCTCGCAGCGCCCGCTCTCGTCCGTGCTGGCCGAACCCTGGGTCACCCAGCCGCTGAAACCGCTCTTGGCGCGGCATCACGAAGTCGTGGCCCTGGTGAAATCACGCATCCGCCTGGACCATGGGGTCGCCACGTACGATCTCGCCGATCTCGGCATCGACACCGTGAACAAGTTCATCGCCTACGCCGCCGACCCATCGACGGTCTATACCGTCTCCGTCTCCCGCGGCCCGACCCGAAGCAAGGTCTCCCTCGGCTCCAATCCCTGGCAGCAGGATCGCCGCCGCCACAACCTGGCACGCATCGCCGAGCGCTACGGGGGCGGCGGCCACCCCGCCGTCGCCGCCATTTCATTCCCTCCTGACGACCTCGACCAGGCCCGCGCAGCCGCCGCCGTGATCGCCGACGAGCTCCGAACGTAAACCCCTTACTTCTTGGCCTTCGTCTCCGCCTGCGCTTCCTTCTTCCCTTCGAGGGGCTTCTGCAGGAACTCGAACTCGAGGTCGAGATTCACGTCGTCGGAGACCATCGCGCCCCCCGACTCCAGCGCCTTGTTCCAGGTCAGCCCCCACTCCGACCGCTTCAACTTCCCGGTGGCGCTGGCGGGATACACGCTGGTGCCGAACGGAGACTTGATGGGCTGTTCCGTGAAGCTCGCCTCCAGGCTCAGAGGCTTCGTCACACAATGCATGGTCAGGTCGCCCGTCACCTTGTACTTGTCGCCGGACTTCTCGATCCGGTTCGACTTGAAGGTCATCTCCGGGCACTTCTGCACGTCGAAGAAGTCCGGCGACTTGAGGTGGCCATCGCGCTTCTCGTTGTTGGTGTTGATGCTCGACGGATCCACCTTCAGCTCGATCGCGCTCCTCGAAGGATCGTCCTTGTTCCAGTTGAGGGTGGAGGAGAACCTGGGGAACTGGCCGCGCACCGTGGTCACCACCATGTGCTTGACGGAAAAGCCGACGGTGCTGTGGTTGGGATCGGCCTCGAGGGTGACGGACGCGGCGGCGAGGACGGCTGCGAGAACGAGCGTCATCTTTTGGTATCTCCTTGGGAGGTCAGGCGATTTGCCAGAGCTTCAGCACCGAAGCGGGATCTCCACCAGAGGCGCGATAGAGCTCCAGCGCCCGCTCGGCGTACGTACGGCCGGAGCCTAGGATGTCGGAGAGGGGATCGAGGTTCCTTGATTCGTCGAGCCCCGACGTCTTCTGCCATCCTTTCAGGCCCTCCTGGGCGATGCGAAGCAGATCGCGCCCCAATTCCAGCGCGCTGGCGCCTCCCGGCCCACGGGCGCGCAGCGCGACGCGCGCCACGTCGGCCTGGAACTGCAGGAGCTCGGAGAACTTCCAGCCGCTGGTCAAGGCCGCGGCCGCCTCGCGCGCGCCCTTGTCGTAGAGAATCCCCACCCAGAGAGCGGGCAGCGCGATCATCAACGGAAGCGGCACCACGTCCGCCCCGCGCAGCTCCAGCACCCGCTTGACCCGCACTTCAGGGAACAGCGTCGTCAGGTGATCGACCCAATGCGAGAGCGTCGGCTGCGCCTTCTCGCCAGAGGCGAGCTGACCGCTCGTGAGCCAGGCACGGAACGTCTGATCGCCCGCGTCGCGATACTCGGTCCCGTTGCGGACGAACAGCATCGGGACGTCGATCGCCCACTCCACGTACCTTCGATACCCCCAGTCCGGCTGCAGCATCTGCTCGAGCAGCCCGCAGCGGGAAGCATCGGTCTCGCGCCAGACCTGGTATCGGAAGTCGAGGTACCCGCTGTCGCGCCCATTCACCAGGGGGCTGTTGGCGAACATCGCGCTGACGATCGGAGACACGGCGGTCGCCGCGCGCACCTTGGAAGCGAGGTCCGCCTCGTCGCTCCAGTCGAGGTTCGCCTGCACGGTGGCTGTCATCAGCATCATGTCCAGCGCCAGGCGGCCCTTGTTCCCCAGCGACGACTTCATCGCCGCGTAGCGTCCCTTGGGCATCCAGGGAACGTCGTCCCGGGTGCCGAACGGACGATACCCACAGGCCAGCCAGGCGATCCCGTGCGAGTCGCGACGCACCTGCGCGAGATGCGCTTCGATCTCCCCGCGGATGTCGGCGAAGGACCGCAGCGCAGCGCCCGACAGCTCGAGCTGTCCGCCCGGCTCCAGCGTCACCGACGCGTCCTTCGACAGCAGCGCGATGGGTTGGCCGTTTTCCTTGTGCTTGTGCTGCGTGCCGCCCGCCGACCGGGCGATGGCGTCGAGCAGCGCGCGGATGCCGTCGGGCCCGTGATACGGCACCGCCTCGAAGCGCGGCCCGCGCACGCCGATCTTCTCGTGCTCCACCCCGATCAGCCAGCGGTCCAGCGGACGCTCGGCGCCCTTCACGTAGGCGATCAGGTCGCCGAGGTTGCTGACAGGGGCTGAGAGCCCGCCGAGATCGAGAGACATGTTTTGAAGTTGATGCCGGCCGCCCCGTTTCGGAGCAGGCCCTCATCTTGCCTCGAATGCCGCCAATTCCGGGCGGCCCGCGAACGCCTGTCGCGCGACGGCGACGATCTGCTCCTCGATGGCGCGAGCTTCGCCCACCGGGTTCCTCCCGCCCATCGCGGCCTCCAGCTGATCGCAAAGCGCGCCCAGGTGATTCACCGTGGCCGCGTTGATCGCGTACTTGATCAGGTTCGCCGCGTATCCCGGCGCCTCCCGGGCGACGTGGCGACCGAGCGCGAGCACGTCCCGCGCCGACGCGGGCAACGGCCGCTGAGCGTCGAATACGGCCTGGAACTTCACGTTCCCGGGAAACTCCTTCCGCACCGCCGCCTGGAACTCCTCCACCTCGCGCTGGATCTCGCGCACCAGCACCTGGGTGGCGCCGCCGATCGCGCGCGCCTGCGACTCCACGCCGCGCAGCGCGACTTCGTAGCTCTCGATCGCCCGCGGGGGGAGCCCCGCCGCCTCCAGTGCGTCCTGATGTTCGCGCGCCGCGTGGAGGAGGCGCTGCTGCGGCCTCTTGCGCTTCTTCCGCATGATCACACCTGCATGAGGTCTTTTTCTTTCGAGCCGATGACCTCGTCGACCTTCTTCACTCCGTTGTCGACCTCGGTCTGGACCTTCTCCATCGCCTTCTTGCCGTCGTCCTCGGTGAGCTCGCCTTCCTTGACCGCTTCCTCGATCAGCTCCTTGGCGTCGCGGCGCTCGTTGCGGATGGCGATCTTGTGCTCCTCCCCCTTGTGCTTGACGAGCTTGACGAATTCCCGGCGGCGCTCCTCGGTGAGGGGCGGGATGGGGACGCGGACCACCTCGGCATCGGACTGGGCATTCACGCCGAGGCCGGCGGCGTTGATCGCCTTCTCGATCACCGGGATCATCGATTTCTCCCACGGCTTGATGACGATCAGCCGCGGATCGGCGACGGTGACGTTGGAGACGTTGTTGAGGGGGGACATCTGACCGTAGTAGTCCACGCGCACGGCGTCGAGCAGCGCGGGATTGGCGCGGCCGGTGCGCACCTTCGCCAGCTCGCGGCGCAGGTCGTCGAGCGTCTTGCTGATGCGCTTGCGCAGGTCGTCGAGGATGTCCTCTGCCATGCCCATGGAATCAGGCCTCCTGCTGCTGGGGCTTGAGCGTGCCGACCAGCGTGCCCACGTCCTCGCCCTGCACCACCCGGATGATGTTCCCCCGCTGCGCGAGGTCGAAGACGATGATGGGCAGCTCGTTGTCCATGCAGAGGGAGATCGCGGTCGAGTCCATTACCTTGAGGTTCTTCCCCAGCACTTCGATGTAGCTGAGCGTCTTGTAGCGCGTCGCGCTCGGGTCCTTGATCGGGTCCGCGGTATAGATGCCGTCGACCTTGGTGGCCTTGAGGATCACGTCGGCGTGGATCTCCATCGCGCGGAGGCTCGCGGCCGTGTCGGTGGTGAAGTACGGATTGCCCGTGCCCGCGGCGAAGATGACCACGCGACCCTTCTCGAGGTGCCGCACGGCGCGTCGGCGGATGTAGGGCTCGGCGAGCTGCTGCATGTCGATTGCGCTCTGCACCCGCGTATAGACGCTGAGCTTCTCCAGCGAGTCCTGGAGCGCCAGCGCGTTGATCACCGTGGCCAGCATCCCCATGTAGTCGGCGCTGGCGCGGTCCATCCCCTCGGTGCTGGCGGACACGCCGCGGAAGATGTTTCCGCCGCCGATGACGATGCCGACCTCGACGCCCATCCCCACGATGTCGCGCACTTCCTGCGCGATCTGCTGCAAGGTCTTGGGCGAGATTCCGTACTTCCCTTCGCCCATCAACGCTTCGCCGCTCAGCTTCAAGAGGATGCGCTTGAATCGCGGCCGGGAAGGAGCAGTCACGGGGCGCGGAAGCTATCTTGCACCCCGAAGTCGGTCAAGAACTGGCACCTCTTCCGATCGACCGCCAAGCACGCCAAACACGCCAAGGATTTCGTTTCGTTCAGTTGGCGTCGTCCGGAAGCCCTTCGTCGCTTGCCGGGCGCGGCAAGCGGGGCAGCACCTCCACCTCGGCGAGGGGGTCGAGCTGGACGTCCACGGCGCTCGCCTTCAGCTCCTCGAACCGGCGCGCCGCCGGCAACAGGCGGCTGTCGAACGACCCGACGGCGCCGTTGTATGTCTTGAGTGCGCTCTCCAGGGCGCGCCCCAGCTTCGCCATGTGCCGGCTCAGGTCGGCGATGCGCTTGTGCAGCTCGCGGCCCTCGTTGGCGATCTCGCGCGCGTTCGCGGCGATTGCGTCCTGCTTCCAGACGTGGGCGATGGTGAGCAGGAGCGCCAGCAGCGTAGCCGGCGTAGCCAGCACGATGCGCTTCGCGAATGCGTCCTCGTGCAGCGCCGGATCCACCTCCAGCGCCGCCGCCAGCAGCCCCTCGGACGGCAGGAACAGGACCGCCATCTCCGGGCTGCCCGCGAACGCCTCCCAGTACTGCTTGCGCGAGAGGCAGTCGACGTGGGCGCGCAGCTGCGCCGCGTGGGCGACCAGGAGCGCCTCGCGGTCGGCTTCCGGCGCCTCCACCGACTTGAGATACGCCTCGAGCGGCACCTTCGCGTCGAGGAGCACCGTCTTCTCGCCCGGCAGTCGCACCGCCACGTCTGGCCGGAGCACGCCATCCGCAAGCTGCGCCACCGGCTGCTCGAGGAAGTCCACATGGGCGCGCAACCCCGCAAGCTCCAGCGTGCGCCGCAGCTGCGTCTCTCCCCACCGGCCGCGCTGCGCGGGAGCGCGGAGCGCGGTGGCGAGCTTCGCGGTCTCGTCGCGCAGCTTCTCCTCCTGCGCGGCCAGGGCGCGCACTTGCTCGGACAACCGCGCCGCGGTCACGTCCCCCGCTTTTTCCAGCTTGCCGATCTTCTCGTCGACACGGCCGAGCGACTCCTGCACCGGCCGCACCATCTCCTCCACTGCCCGGGCGCGCCGGTCGAGCTCCGCCTGCGAGCTCTCCTGCGCGCGGCGCAGCACCTGGTCGGCGAGCTGGACGAGATGCGCGGTATTCGCGTCGAGCGCCTGGCGCGACAAGGCTGCGAATGTCTCCTGCAGCCTCTGGTGCTTCTCCTCGCTGGAATCGAGCCTGGCCTCGAGCGCGGCGCGGGCCGCGGATTCGGCGGAGCGGACCTCGCGCTCCGAACGCAGCTCGGCATCCCGGGCCAGGAGCGCGGACTTCAGATCCCGCACCTGCGCGCGGGAGCTGGCGAGAAGGACGGAGAGCGCGACGGCGGCGGCCAGCAGGGCAAGAAGGGCGATCATGCGATTTCCTCCCTGCGCGCAAGCTTGCCGGAGGGGTCTGACATGCATCGCTCAAGCTGCCGGATTTCCTGCGAATACCGTTCTCCCCAATAGCCCCGCTCCGACGCATCGACGAGCCGACCGGTCAGCGCGAAGAGCGAATAGACGCAGGCATCGATGCGCCGGTCCAGCGCGTGCGCTGCGCCAGGCCCATCTGCCACTGCCCGCTGCCGGGCGAGGTCCGCGAGGCTGGACGGATCGTCGAGCAGGGCCCGCGGGACGGGAAGCTCGCGCAACGCGCTCGGCTTCACGTTTACGTCGGTGGTGCGCAGTCGATGGTATCGCTGCAGCGGAACGGCCTGGATCCACGCGAGCAGCGCCCAGAGGCGCTCGGGGTCTCCGCAGCTCAGCGTCGAGAGCGAGTCCAGGCACACGCGGTCGCGCCCGACCACCGCCGCCTCGAGCCAACGGGCCCAGGGAACGAGCGCGTTGGTGCGGATCCGCTGCACGGCGACGCGCTCGCTGCCAACCTGGCGGTCCACGAGCCGTGCGAGCGGCGAAGGATCGAGGAGGGTCTTGGGCCGCCACCGCAGCGCATAGGGAACGATATCCTCGCCGCCGATCAGGCCGATCTCCCGCCCTCGTGGCTCCCGCCGCCCGACGTGCCGCGCGTTGTTCCCCGTGCGCATGCCGTAGCCCACCTTGCAGACGGAGCCGAGAGGGACGGCGTTCGCCTCCATCGCGCGGCACAGGTCTCGCTCGGCGGCAGAGCGGTAGACGAACCAGCCCCGGGTGGACGTCGCCACCAGCTCGCCGCCTGAGACGGTCGCGAGCGCCTTGCCGCGCCTCGCGACGTAGGTCGCGCGCGCGAGAGCGGGCCGACGCACGAGCACGACGGCCTGCACCCGCGTGTCCTTCGCCGACGCAAACGGCTTTCCCAGATCGACGAGGGCCGCCACTTCCGCCTGGGCGATTACTTCCTGCCTGAGCGCGCCGGAGCGCGAGAGGAACATCCACGTGTCCGGAACGAGGAGCGCCGCGGCGCCCCCGGGTCGCACGAGTTGCAGGGCGCGGAGGAGGAACGCCGCATACCGGTCGATCTCCCCGCCCCGCAGCGCCGGAAAGGCGCGGAGCAGGAACGCGCGCTCGGCGGCGACGCTGACGTGACCGTAGGGCGGATTGGAAACGATCAGATCGGCCGGCTCGCGCGGGGCCACGCGCAGCGCGTCCGCCCGGCGCAGGCGCGCCGTCGCTCCGCACAGCCGCAGCGCCTGGCGCGCGACCCGCAGCGCGCCGGGATCGAGGTCGAACCCGTGCAGATCGCGCAGGCCCGCCCGCGCCGCGGCGACGAGGAACGCCCCGCCGCCGGCGCAGGGGTCGAGGACGCGGCCATCCTCCACTCCGGAGGTCCGCAGCGCGATCGCCAGCACTTCCGCGGCGATTGTCGGCGGCGTGTAATAGAGCCCGGCCTGCTTCCGACCAAAGCGACCGAGCGCGCGCGACCTCTCCTCTTCGAATCGGGCGATCAGCGCATCCGCGCTCAATGCCCCGCACCCACCGAGATGGGGATCTCCACATCGAACGCGGCGCCGGAGAACCGCGGAAACACGATCTTCCTCGTGGCGCGCTTCAGGCACACGCCCAGCGGGCTCTCGTCCACGGACTGGCGATCGATGCGCGCCTCGGTCACCTGCCCTGAAGGCGCGATGGTGGTGGCCACCCGGATGGTCCCCACCTGGAGGTCCGGATCGTGCCGGCGCGCATCGTCGACGCAGTCCTGCAGCGCAGGCTTGTTCTCGTCGAGCTTGCGGCGCACCTGGTCGGCGGTGAGACCGACGAACGCCGTTGCCGCCGACGGCGGTTCCGCCGTCCCCGGCGCCGGCGTCTGCACCCTGGTTCCCGCGCGCGCGCTCCTCTCCGCCTCGGGCCGCGGCTCGGCGGGCTTCTGCGGCGCGGCGCCCAGGACGATCCAGAGAACGATTGCGGCGACGGCGAGGGCCATGAGCCCGACGAACACGATGAAAGGCCCCTGGCCGTGCCGGACTGCGTTCCCGAACATGACCGCGCGCGGCTCGATCTCCGTGGCCGACCTTGGCTGCGGCGTCGCTTCCTTGGGCGCCGCCTGCTCCGCCGCCGCTGCGTGCCCCGAGCCTGGTGCGCTGCTCTCGTCCATGGAGTAGGCGTGCGGCTGCGTATCCGCGCCGGCCGTGGCCCCTGGCTCCGTCGCCGCAGAGGATGTCTGCCCCTCGGACGCGGCAAGCACGTGCGGGCTCCGGTGCGCCGGCGAGATCGCAGCCGTCGGCCCGGGAAGCTGCGGGAAGAGCGCCACCAACTCGATGACGTCCTTGGCGCGCTGCCATGAGTCCATGCCTTCGCACCAGACGTACGTCCGCGGCCCGAGCTCTCCCTCGTCGGCGCGAGTCTCCAGATCGGTGCGCGTCATCGGCCCGGTCTGCTTGCCGTGGAGCATGGCGAACCAGACGGCTGGATCGGGCGGGATGGCGGGGGGCGGCGCGGCGAAGCGCTGGGTGGGGGGCGAGCCGTTCTGGATGTCGTCACGCCGCGAGGCCCGCAGCGCCCTCTCCAGGACGTCGCTGTCCATCGCACGCGTGCTCTCGGTGTCGCTGTCGGGGACCGACACCGCCCGCGGCGAGGATGCGGGACCCGGTGCGATGACGCGGGGAGGCGATTTCGAGACGAGCGGATCGGCAAGAGCGATCTTCGCCCCGCAGCGCTTGCACCGGACGACGAGCCGCTTGCCGCGGACCTTTTCGTCCGCGATCTGCAGCTGCGCTTTGCAGCTCTCGCAACTGAATTGCATCCCCGCGCCACTCTACATCAACTTCCCCAAACAGCGACGCTGTACAGCCTCAAACAGTAGCCGCAAAGCCGCACCTCCGGTGCGGCAGCGGCTACGAGGCAGCCTCCGCGCTCGCGGACTCGGAGTTGCGCCGGCCCCGGCGCTTGCGCCCCCGGGGGACCAGCGTGCCCGCTTTCTGCGCGCGGTAGCGGGCACGGTAGTAGTGCGACCGGCAAAGGCCCTTCGCCAGCACCGGCTTGCCGCAGCCGGCTTCGCTACAGACGGCGCGCGCTCCCGACGGACGCCGCCCGCGCCGGCCACCCAGACCTGCCCCGAGACGGCGCGCGAGATCGCCGGCGTCGATGGAGCTCTCCAGCGTGCGCTGGACGCTTTGCGCGATGATCTGGCCCAGCTGGGTCCCGATCTGCTCGCCGAGGCTCTGCACCCATTCCCCCATGCCGGGTCGTCCGCGTCCGCGTGCCATCGTGGCTCCGATCGATAAAGGAAATCGATAAAGAATCGCGCGCCAATAGAGCCGCGTGTAAACCGATTGTCAAGGAGCGCGGCTCCCGTTTTTGCAATAGTCACAATTTCACGCCGCGTTCTTCCAATGCCCGCAGCAGCGCATCGAGGCGGCGCTCCTCGCGCGCGACTTCCAGGCCGGCGGCACGCGCTCCGTCGAGGAGCGCGATGGACATGAGGACGGCGCCGAGCGCTTCCTTCTCCCGCCCTTCCTGCTGCAGGAGCGATTCGATTCCCTGCGACAAATGTCGGAAGTCCGCAAAACAGAACGTTGCCGGCAAATCCGGGATCGGTCCGGTGTTGACGGTAGACGGCGCAAAGGCGAAGCCGACGTCGGCCAGCGCCAACTGCCGGCCGTCCTGCAGGACCAGCACCAGATAAGGTGCGGCGCGCATCGGACTTGCGCGCTCCTCGATCTGCGCGATCTCGCCCCAACGGATCCGCAGCTCCTTCCCGGTGCCGGGCTCCAGAAGGCGCGCTCCCATGCCGTCGGCGTCCTCGATGGCGGCGACCGCGGCGAAAGGTCGCCGCGTGAATTCCAGCACTTTCGCCTTTTCCGCCTCGGTCATCGCGCGCCGGGCCTACGCCGCGTCGGCCTTGGGGACCCCTGCCTGGGCGACCGCCGCCTGCACCGCGATCCCCATCTTGCCCTTGTGCTTGTTCGCCGCCATCAGGGCGTGCGCCCGCGCCGTCTGCTCGAAAGGGAAGACCTGGTCGAGCACGGGCCGGATCTTGCCCTCGTGCACGAGCTGGTTGGCGCGCTCGGCCTGATAGGCATTGGCGAAGTGCGAGCCGAGGATCTGCTTCTGCCGCATCCAGAGGTGGCGGACGTCGAACTCCAGATTGAACCCGGTGGTGGCGCCGCAGATGACGATCTTCCCGAACTTCTTCGCCAGAAAGACGCTGGTCGGGAAGGTCTGCTGGCCTACGTGCTCGAAGACCACGTCCACGTCCTTGCCGCCGGTCAATTCACGCACCCTCTTGCCGAACCTCTTGCAGGCCTCCATCCGCGCCTTGTTCCGCTCCGGTGTCTCCGGTGGCTTGTACATGAGATCCGCGTAATCGTTGCGGTCGATGAACGCGCTCGCCCCGAGCGACTTCACCAGGTCCACCTTGTCCTTTCCGCCGACGATGGCGATGGGATTGGCGCCGAGCATCTTGCAGATCTGCACCGCGAAGACGCCGAGGCCGCCCGCCGCGCCCCAGATCAGCACGTGATCGCCGGCGGTGACCTCCGCCTGGTGCACCAGCATGCGATAGGCGGTGAAATAGGTGAGGCCATAGGAAGCGGCGCTCAGCCAATCGAGGTGCTTCGGCTTGCGCAGAAGCTGCTGCGCCTGGACTTTCGTGAACTGCGCGAAGCTCCCCCAGCTCGTCTCGTAACCCCAGATCTTCTGCTCGCTGCAGGCCATCGGGTCGAACCCGTTGCACTCGGGACACTGGCCGCAGGACTGGTTGCAGTGGATCACCACCTCGTCGCCCACCTTCCACCGCTTCACCTGGTCGCCGACCTTCCAGACGATGCCCGACGCATCGGACCCCGCGATGTGTATCGGCTCGCCGTGCATCCTGAAGACGCTCACCGGCTTGCCCCTCGCCGCCCAGACGCCGTTGAAGTTCACGCCTGCGCCCATCACCAGCACCAGCGCCTCGTTCGGGCCCACCGCCGGCACGTCGACCTCCTCGACCTTCATCGCGGTCTCGGGGTCTCCCTCCCGATCGGGACGGACGCACCAGGCGAGCATCTTCCTCGACATCTCGCCGACGTTCTTGGGGATCTCACCGAGCGGAAAGATGTTGATCATCTGGAAGACTCCTCATGGGCTTCGACGAGCTCGAGCAGGGTTCCGCCGAACGCCTTGGGGTGGAGAAAGGCCACTCTGTGCCCGCGCGCACCCGGGCGGCCCACCTTGTCGATGAGCGGGACGCCGCGCGCGTCCAGGCGCTTCAGGACTGCGTCGATGTCCTTCACGCGCATCGCGAGGTGGTGCAAGGCGTCGCCGCGCTTCTCGAGGAACTTTTCCAGGCCGGCGTTGCCGCGGGGAGCGACCAGCTCCAGCGATGCGCCGTTGGGGAAGTCGAAGAACGCCGCGTCCACTTTCTGCGCGGGAACGTGCTCCTCATGCGCCACTTTCTGACCGAGGATGTCCTCGATCAGCGCGATCGACGCTTTCATGTCCTTGACGCAGATGGCGGTGTGATCGAGGCGCGTCGCGGGAATTCCCGCGGGCGCAGGCTTCGGGTCTTGCGGAGCAGGCTGGCCGGAGGCCAGGGCGCGGACCGTCTCCACCACCGCACCGAGGGGCGACTCGGGCCCGAACACCGCCGCGACGCCCAGCGCGCGCAGGCTCTCGTGATCTGCCGCGGGAATGATTCCGCCGACGACGATCGGAATGTCGGCCTTCAGCTTCTTCAGCGCTTCGATCAGCCGCTCGCAGATGCTCCCGTGCGCGCCGGAGAGGATCGAAAGGCCGATCACGTCGACGTCTTCCTGCGCCGCCGCCGCTGCGATGGCGGGAACGCTCGCGCGCAGCCCCGTGTACACCACCTCCATGCCGGCATCGCGCAGCGCCGCTGCGATGACCCGCGCGCCGCGGTCGTGGCCGTCGAGGCCTGGCTTTCCGACGAGCACGCGGATCTTCCGTTCCATCGCTCAGAACCTCGTCGGGGGCTGGTAGGCGCCGAACTGCTGCTTCAACGCTGCCGCGATCTCTCCCACCGTGCAATACGCGCGCACCGCATCGCGGATGCGCGGCTGCAGATTGCCCGGGCCGGCTGCCGCTTCGGAGAGCGAGCGCAGCGCCGCCTGCGCCTTGCGCGCATCACGATCCTTCTTCACGCGAGCGACGCGCGCGGCGGCCTCGCGCGCCGCCTCCGGAGACGCGCTGGTGATCTCCATCTCCGGCTCGTCGTGCGCCTCGCCCACCGTGCGGAACTTGTTGACGCCGACGACCGCCACCTCGCCCTTCTCCACCGCCCGCTGGTGCTCGTAGGCGCGCTGGGCGATGCGCTGCTGCACGTATCCGCTGCGCAATGCCTCGACGAAGCCGCCCCGCTCGTCGATCTCCGCCATCACGGCGCCGATCGCTTCGTCCATCCGGTCGGTGAGCGCCTCGACGAACCAGCTTCCCCCGAGCGGATCCACGGTCTGCGCCACTTCGGTCTCGTAGGCCACGATCTGCTGGACTCGCAGCGCGGTACGGGCGGAAAGCTCGGTGGGGATGGCGAACGCCTCGTCGTACGCGGCGGTGAATACGCTCTGCACGCCGGAGCAGGCGACCGCGAAGGTCTCCAGCGTGGTGCGGGCGATGTTGTTGAGCGGCTCGGCCCGGGTGAGCGAGTGGCCGCCGCAGACGCAGGCCGCCCGCAGCCGCCAGCTCTCCGGCTCCTTCGCCCCGTACTTCTCCTTCAGCAGCCGGGCCCAGATGCGGCGGCCGGCGCGGTACTTGGCGACCTCCTCGAAGAAGTTCGTATACGTGTAGAAGAAGAAGCTGAGCCGGGGCGCGAACGAGTCGGCGGAGAGCCCGCGGGCGAGCAGGTTCTCCACGTAGGCCTTGCCGGCACAGAGCGTGTACGCCATCTCCTCCGCGGGCGTGGCGCCCGCGTCGCGGTAGTGCGAGGCGATGCTGATCGGATTGAAGCGGGGAAGCCGCTTCACGGTGTCCTCGATCAGATCGCACGCGAGCCGCAGGGAGGGCTCGATGGGGAAGAGCCAGGCGCCGCGCGCGCCGAACTCCTTCAAGAGATCGTTCTGCACCGTCCCGGAGATGCGGTCGTCGGGAACACCCTGCTTCCGCGCCGCCTCCTCGTACAGGGCGAGGAGGATGGGCGCGGTGGCGTTGATGGTCATGCTCGTCGAGACCTTGTCGAGCGGGATCCCGGCGAAGAGCTCTTCCATGTCGGCGAGCGATCCGATGGAGACGCCCACCTTGCCGACCTCGCCCTCAGCCTCCGGATCGTCGGCGTCGATGCCCAGCTGGGTGGGAAGATCCAGCGCCAGCGACAGTCCCGTCTGGCCCTGGCCGAGCAAGTACTTGAAGCGCTGGTTCGTCTCCCGTGGCGTCCCGAAGCCTGCGTACTGGCGCATCGTCCAGAGCTTGCCGAGATACATGTTGCGGTGGATGCCGCGGGTGAACGGGTACTCGCCCGGCGGCGGCGGGGCCTCTTTCACGTCGTCCGGCCCGTACACGGGCTGGATGGCGATCCCGCTGCGGGTAACGCTCACGGCCGGAACTCCTTCTTGAGAATCGCCAGCTCGCGCGTGATCTCCAGGACTACCTCGCCCTTCTGGTTCTTCCCGCGCAGAAGAAACTTCACCACCCCGGCTTGCCCCGGCTTCCCCATGGAGGAGAGGCGAGGGTCGTCGTCGCTCTTCGACAGCACGGTGCTCTCCGCGAACAGGGTGTCGCCGGAGAACACCGGCGTCAGGTGGCGCCCTTCGTCGTAGGAAAGGTGCGCGAGCGCGTTCTCCTCCGTCTCTTCCGAGGCGAGCCCCGCGACGAAGGCGAAGACGATGCCGCCGTACACCACGCGACGGCCGTCGAATGTCACCTGCGGCTGGTCGTCGCACATCTTCTGGTTGAAATGGAGCTGGGCGGTATTGAGCACGAAGTTCGTCCACATCATGTGCTCGTCGGAGATCGTGCGCCCGCGTGGGTGGACGATGGTGTCGCCGACGGTGAAATCCTCGTACAGGTTGTCGTCGCGGGTGAAGCGATGGCGCGTGCTCAAGGTCATCCCTCCAGCAGCCGCTTGGCGATCACTTCGTACTGGATCTCGCTCGTACCCTCGAAGATGCGGAAGACGCGCGCGTCGCGCCAGAAGCGCTGCGCCGGGAACTCCCGCGAATAGCCGTACCCGCCGAAGATCTGCATCGCCTCGCTGGTCACGTGCTCGGCCATCTCGGCGCAGAACGCCTTCGCCATCCCGGCCTCGAGATCGCAGCGCTTGCCGGTGTCCTTCATCCGGGCGGCGTGGTAGGTGAGCTGCCGCCCGGCCTCCACTTGCGTCGCCATGTGCGCGAGCTTGTGGCCGATGACCTGGAACTCGCTGATCGGCTTTCCGAACTGCGTCCGCTCCTGCGAGTAGCGCAGCGCCGCTTCCAGGGCCGCCTGCGCGACTCCCACCGCGCGCGCCGCCGTCTGGATGCGCGCGATCTCGTAGGTGCTCATCAGCTGTCGGAAGCCCTTCCCTTCGACGCCGCCGAGGAGGTTCTCCGCCGGCACCTCGTACCCGTCGAACTGCAGCGCGTAGGAGTTCATCCCCTTGTAGCCGATGGTCGGGATCGGGCTGCCGGCGAGCTGCGGTGGATGGAACTCGTCACCGGGGGTCTTGGGGATGAGGAGGATGGAGAGCCGGTCGTGCTTGCGGGAGGCCTCCGGATTGGTGATCACCGTCGTGCAGAGCAGATGCGCCTTGTTCGCCCAGGTGCACCAGGTCTTCTCGCCGGTGATGAGGTACTTGTCGCCCTTCTTCACGGCCCGGCACTTGATTCCGGCAGAGTCGCTGCCGGCGTCGGGCTCGGTGAATGCGGCAGCGGCGAGCAGCTCGCCTGTGCAGAGGCCGGGGAGGAACTTCTGCTTCTGCTCCTCGGTGCCGTTCGCCTGCACCAGCGACGCGGTGATGATCATCCGCGTCATCACCGAGCCGACCGAGAGCCAGGCCTTGGACAACTCCTCGGCGACGATGGCCATGGAGAGCGTGTCGAGGCCGCTGCCGCCATAGTCAGGCGAGAAGATCAGGCCGAAGTACCCCAGCTCGGCCATCTTCTTCACGATGTGCGCCGGGATCTCCGCCGCCTTGTTGTCCAGCTCGTTGGCGACGGGCACCACTTCGCGGTCGGCGAAACCGCGCACGCTCTCGCGGATCTGGACGTGCTCTTCGGTGAGCGCGCCGCCGTTTGGATTCGGGATCGGCATCCTTACCTGCCTCCGTAGGCGGACCGCTTCTTGACGAGAATCTTCCGCTCGTACATGCAGACTTCCTCGCCGCGCTGGTTGGTCCCGGTGGTGCGCACGTGGACGATCCCGCGGTCCGGCTTGCTCCCGCTCTCGCGCTTGTCGAGGACTTCGCTGCGCGAGATCAGCGTGTCTCCCGGGTAGACCCACCGGGGAAAGGTCATGTTCCAGTAGCCGAGGTGCGCGATGGCCTGCTCGGAGAGGTCCTCGACGGTCATGCCGAAGACCACGTTCATCACCAGGAGCGGATGCACCGGCGGCCCGGGATGACCCAGCGCCTGCGCGTGCAGCTTGTTGAAGTAGAGCGGCACCGCATTCATCGTCGCGGTGGCAAACAGCTGCGCCTCGCCGTCGGTGACGGTGCGGCCCCAGTGATGCCGGTACACGTCGCCGACCTTGAAATCTTCGTAGTAACGGCCTCGCTCGACTATCTTGCGAGGTCCGTCCGGTACCGATTCGGCCATGCAGCGAGGGGTAGGTCGCCTGCCGGGTCCAGTCAAGTGTCGCACCGCGTCGTAAGGGCGGTGCATGCGGAAAGTGGACGGGGAGGACCGGGGTGCGTCAAATCATCTCGTGGACTGGCAGGATCCCGAAACCTTTGGACAACGCCGCAGATTTACGCGCAGGGAAGTGCAGCTTCAGGCGCGGGTCCGGGCCGGGGATCGGGAGCTGATCGCCACCGCCGAGAACATCTCGCCCGGCGGCGCGTTCCTGCGGATCGAAGAGCCCGTGGAGGGGGAGGACCTCTTCGCCACCATCCAGCTGCCGCACGGCCGCGGACTTCACGTCCACGCGAAAGTGCGCTGGCGGCGGTCGGAGCCGCCGGGCATCGGGGTGGAGTTCGCGACGTTCCTCGAGGCTCCCTGGGACGAAATCAATCGATTCGCTTGAGCACGTGGAAGGCCACGTTGCTGCGGACCACCGCGCACTCGTTCTTCCGCATGCACAGGGCGGCGGCCCGGAAGGGAACGTTCGACCTGGCACCGACCACGATCGAGCCACCCGGCACCTCTGAGTAGCGATCCTGAAGCGGCTCCATGGCTGTGCCGGAGCGGCATTCATCGAGCAGGTTTCTCGCCAGATCCTCGGCCTGGCGCGGATCGCGCGTGGGGACGCGCGGGTCCACGACCGGGCTTTGGATCGTCGGATCCTGACGTTGCCAGCCGACCTGGACGTGCTGGATCTCGACGCGATTCGCGGGCGCCGTGCAGGATGGCTCGCGCAGCGGCGCCGAAGCGCAGGCGGCGCAGGCCACGGCGCACAGCAGCGAAGCCTTCATCGATCCCCCACGGCGAGAACCCCCGTGAAGAGGTGCATGCCCGTCGAGTCCCCCGCGGGCCCCAGCTCGAAGCTGGTGCGTATCGAGAGCAGCGGAAACGCTCCCAGAGATTGCTCGATCAGGCGCAGGTCGAGGCCTGGCACTCCATAGAGGGTCGTCCCCCGGCTCACGCAATCGAAGTAGAGGCCCCAGGCGGGCCGCGGATCGCGAAGCTTGTCCAGCGCCTGCTGCAGAGTGCGCCGGGCGCCCATCCCGTCGCGCAGGGTGAACGAGATGCTGTGGCCTTCCGGGACGGGCGCACCGGTCTCCAGAGCACCCCGTTCCTCGTCGACGCCGAGGAGCGGAATGGAGACGAAATCCTCGGAAGAGAAGGCTTCGCCAGGCCGCGGGGACAGCCCGAGCGCCACGAACTGGAGCGCCTCGCCGTCGAGGCCGGGCTGTTCCGCGAGAGAGGAGAGCGCTTCCATCGCCGGGCGCGAGTCCAGCTCCAGCAGCGAGCGCCCTTCGGACCGCGTGACCAGCAGCGGCTTGCCGATGGGCTGGTGCGATTGGGCCACCGCGAGCCGTCCGGCGGCGGGGAAGAATGCGCCGACGGCGTGCGCGTAGGCGAGATCGTGATCGAGGAGGAGCCCGCCTTCGACCGCCACGCCACCACCGGCGACCCGGAGCCGGCCGAGCGCCCCGAGCAGCCGCTGCACCGGCGCCTCCGGGTCGGCGAAGACGACGCCGAGCGCCCCTGCACCGGCGCGCTGCGCTGCCGCGCGCAGCTCGTCGGGAGCGTCGCTGCGGAAGGAGAAGAGCTCCGCGCGCTGCTCGAGCGCGAGCACGCCCAGGGCGGGCCCGTCTTCCGTCTCGGCGTCTCCCGGAACCAGCGCCGCAGAAGTCGCGCCGCCGACGATCTGCACGTTGGGTCCCGCGGCGTCGCGCAGCGCCTCGCACAGCTCGACGGACTCGTCGAGGTGCTCGGGAGTGGCCGCGACGATCAGGCACGCGGCCTCATCCAGGCCTCCGGCATCGAGGGCGCGGGTCGCCGCGTCGCGCGCCGCAAGGCGCACGTCCTCGGCCCGGCTGACCGCTGCACCGGCGCGCATCGCACCAAGCATAACCCGTGTCGGCGCGCGTGACCCTGATGTACACCACTTGCGTGCGCCTGCTTCCACCGCTCCTGGTTCTCGCGATGGGCTGTGCCGTGGCGCAAGCCGAGCCAGAGGCGCAACCCGGGCGGGCAAGCCGGCTGACCATCGTCGGAATCAACGACACGCATGGGGCGCTGCTCGCGGCGCGGCCGCCGCGGGGGATTGCCCGGAGCACCGATGGCGAGATCGGAGGAGCGGACTGGTTCGGCGGGTACCTCGAGGCCATTCGGGCGGAAGCGCGCGAGCGCGGGGGCGCGGTCGTCGTGCTCGACGGAGGAGACGAATTCCAGGGAACCTTGATCTCCAACCAGTTCCGCGGCAGGAGCGTCACCGACGTCTACAACGCGCTCGGCGTCACCGCGGCGGCGCTGGGGAACCACGAATTCGACTTCGGGATCCCGGTGCTGGAGGAGCGGATCGCGCAAGCGCGCTACCCGATCCTCGCCGCGAACGTCTTCCTCAAGGGAACCCGGCAGCGGCCGCAATGGCTCAGGCCCAGCGTGCTGATCGATGCGGGCGGCATCCGGGTGGGGATCGTCGGGTTGGCGACCCGCGACACGCCTCTGACGACCAATCCCGCGCTCGTCTCCCATCTCGACTTCGCCGAAGGAGGTCCCGTCGCGGCAGCCGAGGCGGACGCGCTCCGGGCGCGGGGGGCGACGGTGGTGCTGATCTGTGCCCATGCGGGGCCGGCGCCGCCCGACCGCGAGATCCAGCGCGTCGCCGAGGCCGTGCAGGGGAAGGTCGATGCCATCGTCAGCGGACATCACCACGTCGCGCTCGGACCGCCGCCCTTGGTCGTTGGAAAGATTCCCATCGTGCAGTCCGGGCTGCGGCTGCAGAGATTCTCGATCATCGAGCTCGAGCTCGATGCGCGCGGCCAGGTCACCTCGTTCAAGGTGAACGAGGCGACCCTGCCCAGATCGGGCGGACCGCAAGCGATCCTGCACGAGTGGCGGGGACAGCCAGCGCAGTGGCGCGGGCGAAGGGTGGAGCCGGACGGGCGCGTCGCGGCCATCCTGCGCAAGTACGACCAGGAGGTGCGGGCGCTGCGCGAGATGCGCGTCGGAGAGACGCGCGTCGACCTGCGCAAAGGCGATTCCGACGACCTGATCGGGAACCTGACTGCCGATGCCTTGCGCTCAGGCGCGGGAGGAGCACTGAAGGCACAGTTCGCGCTGCAGAACGCCGGCGGCTTGCGGATCACGGAGATCCGGGCGGGGCCAGTCCGCTACGGCCAGTTGTTCGATCTGTACCCGTTCGACAACGAGCAGGTGGTGGTCTCGCTACCGGCGAGCCAGCTCCGCAATGCGCTGGAAGCCGTCCTCCACCACGGCAAGGGGCCGATGCGCGTTTCCGGGCTGCGCTACGTGATCGACTGGGACAAGTTCGGCGCCGGCGGAAATGCGAAACCTCCGGACGGAGCGATCGTCGTCCGGATGGTCGACGAGGCCGGCAAGGTCCTCTGTGAAACGCGCAGCTGCAAGGGGGATGCGTGCGACGCCTCTTGCGCACCGGGGACGTACACCGTCGCGGTCACCGATTTCCTCACCAACGGGGGCGACGGACTGACCATGCTGGAGGGTGCGCCGAAGCGGTACGGCGGCATGGCCGTGCGCGACATCCTCGTCGCGTACGTCAAGGCGCACCAGCCGCTCACCGCGGAGCTCCTCGGAGCGGCGTCGACGGGCAAGCCGCCGCGCTGGACCCAGATCGGGTCGCGGCGGATGGGGGAATGAGCCTGGACCTGCTGCTCGACCTCGGTCTGCCGGGCATCGTCTTTCTCGCGCTCTGCATCTGGCTCGTGCGCAGGGTGGTCCGGGCAGCGTTGACGGAGCGCGACCTCGAACGGGACCGCCTGCAGGGGGGGCTCGCTGAAGAGCTCCGGACGGCGCGAGCCCGCGCGCAAGCAGCGCAGCGGCCCCGGCCCACGCCGGTGGAGGCAGCCACGCCTCGCGATCCGGTGCCCGCCGCAGACGGGCGCGGTGCGAATCCCGCGCGATCGATGCGAGCTCTAGCCAGGTCAGTACCGGCGATCGCGGCCTCGCTCGCGGTGGTGGGGCTCTCGCGATCCGTCTACGTGCATTTCGTCGCTGAGCGTCCCTCGGACTTGCTGCGGCCACGACAGGCTTTCAACGAGGAGCTCCGCCCTTTGGCGACCCTGTTGCCGGCCCGTGGCGAGGTCGGCTACGTCACCGACGAGGCCATTCAAAGCCCCGGCGGCGAATGGCAAGGTCCGAAGCAGCGGTTCCTTCAAGTGCAGTACGCCGTCGCGCCCGTCGTGCTCCGGTACGATGAGGATCGCGCCCCGCTCGTCCTCGTCAATGCGACCAGCGAGAAAAGCCTGAACGAATTGGTCGCACGCCGCGGTCTGATCGTGGTTGCGCGCGTGACTTCCGGCCTGGCGGTCGCGAGGCCAAAGTGAACGCCTTGTCCGCCGTGGCGGCCATCGTCCTCGGCGGCGCCGGCCTTGCGGCTGCCGCGTTCCCCGAACGCGCGTCGGGCGTCTGCGATCGGGTCCTGCGAGCGATCGCGGCGGTGGTGTTCGGGCTCGGGGCGTGGTCGGCGGGATATGCGGCATCGCTGCTCGCCTTTGGCGCCGGCGAGTCCGTGCGCGTGGTGAAGGACCTTGCGATTGCGCTTTGCGGCTTTGCGCTGATCGCGGTGCGACGCCGGCCGGCACCGCCCCAGGTTTCCGGCGAGGTCGACGACGAAGCGCCTCGCTGGCTCATCGGGGTATTCGCCGTCGCCTGCGCCGTGTTCTGCCTCGTCTTCGTCGAGCACTCCATCCGCGCGCCGGAAGGGGGTTTCGACGCCTGGATGCTTTGGAACTCGCGCGCCCGGTTCCTCGCCCGGGCCGGCGACGATTTTCGGGTCGCCTTCTCTCCGCGGCTGCTGTTCTGGACGCATCAGGACTACCCTTGGCTGCTGCCGGGGTTGGTGGCGCAGTGGTTCCTCATCACCCGGACCGAGTCGCCGGCGATTCCCGCGGCGGTGGGCCTCGTGTTCGGGGCAGCCACGATCGCAGTCGTCACCTGCTCGTTGGCGCGGCTGCGGGGTGCTCGAGCGGCCCTGGTCGGCGGCCTCGCGGTGGCGAGCCTGCCGTGTTTCGCCGCGATCGGCGCGAGCCAGCAGGCGGACATTCCGCTCGCGGCCTTCGTTGCCTTGGCCGCGGCGCTGGTTGCGATGGCGGTCGACGATCGGCGCAAACCGCTGCGCCCGTTGCTGCTGGCGGGATTCGCTGCCGGGCTCGGCGCCTGGACGAAGAACGACGGGCTCGTCTACCTGATATCCATCGCGGCGGCTTTGCTGCTCCGCCTCCGCGACGTCCGGGCAGCAGCGATCTTCGCACTCGGTAGCGTTCCTGTGCTCGCCCTGCTCTGCGCCTTCAAGCTCGGTCTTTCTCCGCCCAACGATTTCCTGCTCTTCACGACGCGCGCGGACCTGGTCGCGCGGTTCGTGGATGCGCGGCGTTGGGTGGAGGTGATCCGCCTCACGCTGCGGCAGGCGGTCTACTTCCAGGACTTCGCGCTGTGGGCGGCAGCGGCGGCGGTGCTCGGGGTCATCATCCGTCGGAACCTGCGCGCGGATCCGGCGCCGTCCGTGCTTGGTCTTTCGGTGCTGCTCGCGCTCGGGTGCTTCGGCGCGATCTACGTGCTCCAGCCGCATTCGCTGAAGTGGATGTTCTGGAGCTCCGCCTCAAGGCTGTTCGTGCAGATGTGGCCGGCGGCCGTCGTGGCGCTCGTCGCGGCCGTTCCCTGGAAGGGGGCCGCCATCGAGCTCGAAGATCGCTGAAGCAAGTCCGGATGGCCCTGCGTCTCGCTCCTACTGCTCCGCTCGCAGGGCCGCCTCCGTCGCCTCCAGCATCGGCTCCGCCACCACCGGACGTCCCGTCGCGTGCTCCATCCACAGATCCGGCAGCACGCGTCCGTACGACGCCGCCCGCTCGAACTCCTTCCCGAAATTGCCTCCGCGCAGCTTCTGCTCGAGCTGGAACTCGATCAGGTGTCCGATCGGATACCGGTACAGATAAAGAAAGCTGTTGATCATGTGCGAGTAGATCGCGAGCTGCGGATTGCCCGGCTTTCCCAGCACGGGCGCGTAGTACTGGTCCCAGTACTTCCGCGCGATCGCCACCGTCGCCTCCCGAAGCTGCGCCGGCGTCGCCTCCGTATGGTCGTACATCCAGTGCCACACGTCGAGATCGACCAGCGCCGGCCCGGCGATCTCCCAGGAGTCCCAGAACGTCTTCAGCGCCCGGGTATGCTCCACGCGCGGATCCGGCTTCGCCGCGCCCAGCAGCTCCAGGTCGCGTTGCTGGAAGGTGAACGCCAACGCCTCGGTGAACGCCGTCCCCGGAACGCCCTGCAGGAGCGTGTCGTCCACCTGGTACAACGAGAACACCTGCTCGACGTTGTGCCCGAGCTCGTGGACGGCGACCGTGCTGTAGTTCCGATAATCCATCCCGTCCGGGTTCACGCGCACGCGCAGATGCGGCGAGTCGCCAGGCCCCCACCAGGAGTACATCTCGCTCCTGCGCCCCGCCTGCAGCGCGTGCCCCGACCCGCGCGCCGGGTCCACCACGATGCGCGCGTCGAGGTATCGGGCCTTCTCCGCCGAGAACCCCAGGGCCTGCAGGATCCGCGGGAGGTCCTTCTTGTACGCCTCCGGCGTGGGGTAGCGCGCCCGCGTCAGCTTCGAGAGCTCCGCCTCCGGCTGCTTCTCGACGAAGCCCGCGTACCAGATGTCGAACGGTTCCAGCGCCCGTCCCAGCCGCTTCTGGATCAGCGCGGCGACTCTGGGCACCAGCGGCGATCCCAGGATCTGCGTCAGGAGCGCGCGCACGCGCTGCTCCGGGATCTCGTCGTCGAGCTGGAAGTTTCGATCGATCAACCTCGCCGCCATCGGCGAGTCCTGGTCGAGCTGCCGTACAGCGCGGAAGTCGGCGAGGAGCACGGCGTATCGCTGATCCGGCTCCCGCTCAGGCGAAAGCGACGGCTGCGCCGGCCGCCTCCCCTGCTTCTTCATCTGCTCCGTCTCCACCTCTTCGGGAGGCGTCGCGGTGAGGGCGTTGCTCGCCGGATTCCATTCGACCCGCGGATCGTCGATGACCGCCTTTGGAATGGTCTGCGTGACGATGCGCTCCATCACGTCGCGGATGAGCCGTTGCCGGGTCAGCGCCAGCGCCTTGTCGGGCTCCGCGTAATCGACCTTGATCTGATCGCGGAGGTTCCAGTGCGTCAGCAGACGCACGCCTTTGGGAAACAGGCGGCGTCCGTCGGGCGCCAGCACATGATGCATCCAGACGTTGTAGCCGGCGATGTAGGCGTCGGCGTCGGCGATCGCCTTGGCGACCGCCTGCAGCGCGGCTCCGCTCGGCCGCACCGCGAAACGCCGCGTGAGACGCGCGTGGGCCCACTGCTTGCGCGACCAGCGGGGCGCCTGCGAGACCATTTCCTGGAGATCGGGCTGCGGGAAGTTCAGCAGGGCGACGAAGGCGAGCTTCGAGGTGAACAGGTCCTCCGGCAGATGTGCCGAGACGTCGAGGGCCGCGAAGGCCTGGTCGACGTCCATCTGCGGCCCGAGCTCCAGCTCGTTCCAGCTCCGCAGCGCGCGGCCGATCTCCAGCATGTGGCCATCGATCTGCTCGAACGCGGCGGAGAACCGGCCGAGCAGAGCATCGAGCTGCTGCGGGTCGGCGACGAAGGCGTCTTCGACGAAGGCGCGCAGCGCTGGCGCATCCCCGTCGTCCGCCCGCCAGTACGCGGACACCTGCCGGATGCCGCGCTCCGCGCGGGCACGGGACGGCTCACCGTGCTTCCGCACCAGCGCGGCGACGAGGCCCGCCTGGTCCGCTTCGATTCGGGCAGACTTCGCCGCCGCTGGCGTTGCCTGGACGGAAGCACCCGGCTTCTCGGCGCCCGTGGTCTTGCAGCCCGACCACGCGGCGAGGACTGTCAGGGCGAGCGCGCCGCGGCGCGCCGGTGAAAGGAACGGAGATCGCATGGGGCGGGACTTCTAGCACCGTTCGTGACGCTTCGCGCGTCACCCTGCCTGCGCTCGCCAGCCGTCGTAGGCTGAAGCGGTGCGCACACAGCCGATCGTGCAGCCTTCGCTGCATGGCTTGCTCGCGTGGAACTGCTGCCGGAGATCGTCGAGCGAGTATGCGGCGAGGTCCCGCTCGAATGCCCCCCGCGTCTGACTGCACCACGCGACCTTGCCGGACTCGTCCACGTAGAGGTACCGCGAGCCGGCGCGACAACGAAACGGCGCGCTTCCGCCTTCGATCAGATCCTCGCGGTAGTCGGCCGCCTCGCGGCCTCCGCGCCCGAGCAGATGCTTGACCTCCCGGTAAGTCGCGAGCTCCTCCGCGGACAGGTTCAAGCGGCCCGAGCCGTCATGCAGAAGGATGATGCGCGGAGTCAGCCCGTGCGCGCGGGCAAAGCGAACGACCTCGAGCGCCTCCGCGGGCGGCGCGCTGCCGATCACGGCGCTCACCACCACCTGAAACCGCGCGCGCCGCGCGAGCTCCCGAAGCTTGACCCGGAGGGGGTCGAGAACCTTGACGGTGACGGCGTTGCGCTTCACGCCATCGACGCTGATCTGCAGATCGGTCAATCCGGCATCGTTCAGGGCTTCGATCAGCTTCGGCGTGAGCAGGTATCCGTTGGTGATCAGCTGCCGGCGACGGAACCGGAGCTCGCGCATTCGCGCGACGATGCGGACGAGCTCCGGGTGAAGCGTCGGCTCGCCACCGGTGAGGCACACCACCCAGGTGCGCAGCTCGCGCAGCTTCAACAGCCGCTCGTCGAGCGCGGCGAAGGGGACGGGAGGGGAGTGATCGTCGTACTCGTTGCAATAGCCGCAGCTCAAGTTGCAGCGCCGGGTCACCACGAGCTGGGCAAGGAAGGGACCAAACCGCAACCACTCGGCGATCGTCAGCCTGCCCTTGGGCGCAGCGCGAGCACCTTCGATGGCGTCGTCATGTGCGATCGTGCCCGAAAGTACCGGCAAGCGGAGGGTCATTGCGGAGCCTCCCCGGTGCGCACGCCGCGGAGTCCGAGCGATGCGCGCGCCAGCACCAGCGCGCCCCAGACCGTCTCCGGGATGAACTGCATCACGTGGTAGAGGACGCCGACGGCAAGGCCTTGTTCCGGGCTCGCACCCACGGCGACGCAGGCGGCAGTGGCGCCCGCTTCGAAGAGGCCGAACTGGCCCGGCGTGACCGGGATGGCATTGGTGAGGTTCACGAAGAGGAGAACCAGCGCCGCGCCAGCAAAACCCGGCGCGATTCCCACGGCTCCCATCAGCAGCGCAATCTGCCCGAGATCGAGCAGCCACAGGACCGCCGTCTGTGCGAAAACGAGCAGGGCCGAGCGCCGATCGGCGAGCAGCGCGAGGCCGTCGGCGATCCGCTGCCGTAGACCGCTCCGGCGCGCTCGGCCGCTCCGGACCAGCCAGACGGCGACGCCCAACCCGAGGAAGGCACCGACGCCGACGAGCCCCAACACGACCGAGGTGCGCGTCCCGAGATCGAGCATGAACGGCAGCGGCAAGGCGATGAGCGCCAGCATCGACGTGTTCAGGATCTCCTCGAGGACCACGACGGCGATGGCGCCGACCACCGGGACGCCGTGGCGGCGCACGAGGAGAACGCGTACCGCCTGGCCCGATCGCGCGGGCAACACATTGGTCGTCGCGCAGCCGGCCAGGTTGTAGTGGTAGAGCGTCCACGGCGAAATGCGCTGCATCGGAGCCAGCATCAGGGCCCAGCGCCAGGCCTTGACCGGGTGCAGCACCACCATGTGACCGACGGCGCACAACAGTACCAGGCGGTAATCGGCGCCACCGAGCGCACGGGCGAGCGCCGCAGGGTCGAACCGTGTCGCGAAGAACCAGCCGAACGCGGCGAGCAGCCCGATTGCGAGCAGCCATCGCAGAGCGCCAAAACGCATCGGACCACCCCTCGCGGCCCAGACCTTTAGCAAAACGGGCTTCCATGCTCAAAGGCACCGCGACGTGCATGTACGTGTTGACGGGCGCGGTTCACGTCGTAAGTTCCGCGCCCATGCCCGATCAGCCCTCGTTCCTTGCGCGCCTGTGGCTCGCCATCGTCTCCTGGTTCCGCATCGTCTTCGACGCCCGGTTCGCAGCGCAGGTCGCCGCTCTTCGTCGAGCCCGCCCGCCTCTGCCCGCAACGGCGGGTCCGCAGCCCGCCGGTCCGGCGCTCCACCTGCTGGCGCTCCTGCAGCGAGAGGGGCGCCTGATCGACTTCTGCGAGGAGGAGCTGGCGGGCTTCTCCGACGCACAGGTGGGAGCTGCCGCCCGCACCGTGCACGACGGGTGCCGCAAGGCCGTGCGCGAGGCTTTTACGCTCGCTCCGGTGCGTGCGGAGACGGAGGGCAGCAGCGTCACGCTCCCCGCCGGTTTCGATCCCCACGCCGTTCGTCTCACGGGTAACGTCACCGGAAGTCCGCCGTTTTCGGGCGTCCTCCGCCACCACGGCTGGAAGGCTACGCAAGTGCGGATGCCAGCGGCGGCCGGCGACGCCACCGTCATTGCTCCTGCCGAGGTGGAGCTGCCCTGATGGACCCGCGTTATTCGGTCGGCATCGACCTCGGCACCACCAACAGCGCCGTCGCGGAGGTCGACCTCGCGATCGAGCCCGCCGGCCCCGGCGAGCCGCTGCCCGCTCCGTTGCCGGTGGAGATCCTGCAGATGGTGGCGCGGCAGGAAATGGCCGCCCGGGAGCTGCTGCCGTCGTTCATCTATCTGCCTCCGTCGCACGAGGACCTCGGCCCTTTCGTCGTCGGCGCTCATGCCCGCGACCGCGGAGCCCAGGTCCCGGGCCGTCTGGTCAGCTCGTCCAAGAGCTGGCTCTCCCATCCGGGCGTCGATCGGCGTTCCCAACTGCTGCCTCCGGCGGCGGATCCGGAGACGCCGAGAATCTCGCCGCTGGAGGCGGCGGCCCGCATCCTCGGACAGATCCGCGAAGGCTGGGAGGCGGCCCACGCGCAGGAGGGCGCGTCCCTGGCAGACCAGGCCGTCACGTTGACCGTGCCGGCCTCGTTCGACGCCGCGGCACGCGATCTGACCGTGCAGGCGGCGGCGCAGGCGGGCCTTGCGAAGCTCACGCTCCTCGAGGAACCGCAGGCGGCGCTCTACGCCTGGGTCGAGGCCGCCGGCGACGAATGGCGCAGGCACGTGCGTCCGGGCGACGTCATCCTCGTCGTCGACGTGGGCGGCGGCACCAGCGACTTCTCGCTCATCGCGGTGGGCGACGAGGAGGGTCGCCTGGCGTTGACCCGCCTCGCGGTCGGCGATCACATCCTCCTCGGCGGCGACAACATCGACCTGGCGCTGGCGCATGTCGTGAGCGAGAAGCTGAAGGCGCAAGGCAGCCGGCTCGATTCCTGGCAGCTCGCCGCCCTGACCCACGCTTGCCGCAACGCCAAGGAGACCGGAACGACGTCGGTCGCCATCCCTGGCCGTGGCAGCGGGCTCGTCGGCGGGACGATCCGGGCAGAGATCACCAAGGCCGAGCTGCGGCAGACCGCGGACGCCTTCTTTCCCGACGTCGAGGTGGACGCGACGCCTCTGACCCAGCGCCGCGTCGGACTCGCCACGCTGGGCTTGCCCTACGCGCAGGATCCCGCGGTGACCCGGCACCTGGCCGCGTTCCTGCGCCGGAGCAGCGGCGCGCTGGCGAAGAGGCCGGGCGCCACGTTCCTCCATCCGACCGCCCTCCTCTTCAACGGCGGCGTGTTCAAGGACGCATCGCTGCAGAAGACGCTCGCCTCCCTCGTCGACCGCTGGGTGCGCGCGGAAGGCGGGGCAGAGATCAAGGTGCTCCGCTCCGCCTCGCTGGATCTCGCCGTCGCCCTCGGGGCATCGTACTCGGGCCTGGCCCGGCGCGGTCGCGGCATCCGCATTCGCGGTGGAACAGCGCGCGCGTACTACGTCGGCGTCGAGGCGGCAGCGCCGGCCGTACCCGGATTCGCGGCGCCGGTGCGCGCCGTCTGCCTCGCCCCGTTCGGCATGGAGGAGGGCAGCACGGTCGATCTTCCGCAGCTCCAGGTCGGCGCCGTCGTCGGCGAGACCGCGTCCTTTAGATTCTTCGCTTCCAGCGCCCGCCGCGACGACGTCGCCGGAGCGATCCTCGAGGAAGTGGAAGAGCTCGACGAGCTGCCCGCCATCGAGACGGCGTTGCCGGCCGCCGAGGGCAACGCCGGAGACGTGCTACCGGTACATCTGCGCTCGCACGTCACCGAGGTGGGAACGCTCGAGCTGCAGCTCGTGTCGCAGGCGGGACAGGCATGGAAGCTCGAATTCTCGGTGAGGCAGGAGTGACGCTGCGGTACGCCGTCGGCATCGACCTCGGCACCTCCAATTCGGCGCTCGCATTCGCGGACCTGTCCGAGCCGGATCCGGGTATCCACGTCTTCGAGGTCCCGCAGCTCGTCGATCGGTCGCTCACGCAGCCGCACCAACTGCTTCCCTCGCATCTGTATCTTCCTTCGCCGCACGAAGGGCTCGGCGAGGTCCTGGTCGGCACGTTCGCCCGCGATCGCGGTGCGCAGGTTCCCGGACGGCACGTCGCTTCCGCGAAGAGCTGGCTCTGCCATCCCTCGGTCGACCGCACCGCGGAGATCCTGCCGTGGGGAGCACCCCCGGACGTGCCGCGGCTCTCGCCGGTGACTGCGAGCGCGCGCATCCTGCGGCACCTGCGAGATGCCTGGGACGGCGCGCACCCCGAGGCTCCGTTGGGCGAGCAGGACCTCGTCGTCACCGTTCCCGCTTCCTTCGACGAGGGCGCTCGCGCCCTGACCCTGCGCGCGGCGGAGGAAGCGGGTTTGCCAAACGTCATTCTGCTGGAGGAGCCGCAGGCCGCGTTTTACGACTGGACGCGCGTCCACCGCGGGAATCTGGAGGCGCAGCTCGGCGGCGTGCATCTGATCCTCCTCGTCGACGTCGGAGGCGGCACGACCGATCTGACGCTGATCCGGACCCGGCTTCGCGAGGACACGGCACCGGTGCTGGAGCGGATTGCCGTCGGCGATCACGTGCTCCTGGGCGGCGACAACATGGATCTGGCGCTGGCCCGCGTTGCCGAGCAGCGCCTGGGGCAGAGATTGAACGCCGCGCAATTCGGCGCGCTGGTGCAGTCAGCGCGCGTTGCCAAGGAGCTGCTGCTCGCGGACGATGCTCCGGAGCGGACGACGCTCGCGGTAGCGGGCGCGGGATCGCGCCTGATTGGGGGCGCGCTCAGCACGGAGCTGGCGCGCGACGAGGTCCGCGCGCTGCTCGTCGACGGATTCTTTCCCCGCGCCGCGGCCGACGACGCGCCGGCAAGATCGGCGCGCACCGCCGGTCTGGCGGAGCTCGGCCTTCCGTACGCGGCGGACCCGGCCATCACCCGACACGCAGCGGCGTTCCTGAAGCGGCATGCTCGCACCGCCGGCGAGCTGCGGGTCGACGCCGTCCTCTACAACGGCGGCGCCTTGACGCCAAAGCTGCTTGCAGATCGTCTGACGGAGGTGATCTCGGGCTGGGTGGGAACCGCCGTGCGCCAGTTGCGCAACGACGCGCCCGATCTCGCGGTGGCCCGCGGCGCGGCAGCCTATGCGCTCGTCCGGCGCGGACTCGGGCTCCGCATCGGAGGCGGCAGCCCGCGCACCTACTACGTCGGGGTGGGCGACGGCGGCCAGGCCGTCTGCGTCGTCCCCCGCGGCGCTGCCGAGGGGGTGGAGCAATCCCTGGATCGCGACTTCTCTCTCGTGCTCGGGCGCCCCGTGCGCTTCCGCCTCTTCGCTTCAGCGGGGTTCCGCCCCGAGCGCGCCGGCGATCTGGCGCAGGTCGACGACGATCTGACGGAGCTTCCTCCGCTGCAGACCGTCATCCCCGGCGAAGGCGTTGCGCCGGTGCGGCTGAGGGCGGCGCTCACCGAGATCGGCACCCTCGAGGTCTTCTGCGAAGGCGCGCAACGGTGGAAGCTCGAGTTCCAGCTCCGCGCCGAAGCGCGTGAAGCCGGGGCTGTCTCGCAACTGCCGCGCAACATCGACGCAGCCCGCGAGCAGTTGCAAGTCGTCTTCGGGAAGAAGCCGGTCCAGGATGCGAGCGCCAAGGACATGTGGCGCAACCTGGAGCGGGTGCTCGGCGATCGCTCGACGTGGACGCTGGCGACGGACCGTGATCTCTGGGGTGTCGTCTGGGCGGGCACGCAGAAGCGGCGCCGGAGCGCGGATCACGAGCGGATGTTTCTCTCTCTCTGCGGATTCCTGCTTCGGCCCGGGTTCGGGGCGCCGCTCGATGCCTGGCGCGTCGAGCAGACCTGGACGCTGTTTGCGCAGGGCCTCACGCATCACAGGGAACCGGCGGTCTGGGCGGCGTGGTGGATCCTCTGGCGCCGCATCGCGGCCGGACTGTCGGCAGACGCGCATCTCGCGTTGTTCGAGGCGATCGGCGCGCACCTGCGGCCCGCGCCGAAGCAGCGCGTCGCAAATCCCGGCAAGCGACTCCCCGGAATGGCGATGGACGAGATGGTCCGCCTCGTCGGCGCACTGGAGCGGCTGCCGGTGGAACGCAAGATCGAGGCCGGAGGATGGCTGCTGGACAAGCTCTCGTCGCCCGCGCGGCCGGCTCCGGGCGTCGCCTGGGCGCTGGGGCGGCTCGGCGCGAGGGTTCCCGTCGCGGGCGCGGCACACCATGCCGTGCCGCCCGACGTGGCGACGGAATGGCTCCAGCGTCTGCTCGAGCTCGACTTCCGCGCAGTCGAGGACGCGCCCTTCGCCGTGGCCCAGATCGCCCGACGTTCCGGCGACCGCGCGCGCGACCTCGACGACCTCGCGCGCGAACGGGCCGCGGCGCGGCTCGAACGCGCTTCCCTTCCGGCCGAATGGGCGCGAAGCATCCGCGAGGTGCAAGCGCTCGGCGAGACGGACGAGCAGCGGGTATTCGGCGAGGCCTTGCCCCTCGGCCTCCATCTGGCCGCGTGAGCATCATCGAGGGATGAACCGCCTCCGCCTCTACCGGATCGCGCTCGGCCGCAAGTCGCCGACGCCTCTGGGCGCCTTCGTCCGCGGCCTCGCAGCCGGCGCGATCGGCGCCGGCGCCCAGTCGCTCTTCTTCGCCGCCACGCGACGCTGGGCCCCGACACCGACGAAGTTGCCCCGGCACCTGCGCAAGCCCGAGCAGAAGGCGCAGTCCGAATCCAGCGAACAGACCGTGGCCCGGCGCACGGTCGAGGGACTGATGAAGCGCGGCCCTCTCGAAGAGGCGCAGAAAGCGCGGGCCGGGACTGCCGTGCATTACATCTTCGGCGCGCTCTGGGGCGGCGTGTACGCGCTCTGCCGCGAGAGCTTCCGCACCTCACCCACGCTGTTCGGCGCCACGGTGTGGGCCGCGAGCGACAACCTGCTCCTGCCCGCTTTTCGCGTCGCCGCCTGGCCGCAGCACTACACCCTCGAGGAGCACCACTATGCGCTGCAAGCCCACCTCGCCTATGGGCTCGCGACCGCATCGGCGTACGCGCTCCTGCGCGATCTGGGCCCGGTGCCGCTGAAATTGGTTCCCGCTTTGCTCGGGCTGCAGGCCTGGGCGTACTGGCTGCGCACGCCGCCGATGCGGCTGATCGCGCGCAAGAGACCGCTTCCGCAGCGGTTCCTCGCCAGCGCAGTGCAGAGATCGGCGCTGGCCTAGGACTCGGGTGGGGCTGTAGTTTGACACTCCGGCGAAAGGCCTGCTACCGATCCGTCCCGGCGGGCGCACGCCCGCCCCGAGACCACAGGGCGGCGGACCCGCCCGCAACAAAGAGAAGGTTCCTTCATGGCGCAAGGTACTGTGAAGTGGTTCAACGACAGCAAGGGATTCGGCTTCATCTCGCAGGAAGCGGGGGAGGACGTCTTCGTCCATCACACCGCCATCCAGATGGATGGCTTCCGCTCCCTGACCGAAGGCGACCGGGTGGAGTTCGACGTCGTCAAGGGCCCCAAGGGGCTGCAGGCGCAGAACGTGCGGAAACAGTGAAGTAGCCTCTCATTCCCGCGTCAAGGTCCGCCAGCTCAGGCTCTGCTCGGCAACGTGCGTCTCGTCGAGCCGGCGCCGGTGCGCGGCAAGCAGATCGCTGCGCGTCAGCATCCCGATGGGCTTGTGCGGCGCGGCCCGGGACACCACCGGCAACCGCCCGACTTCCTCCTGCACCATGTGGTCCGCGGCCTCCCGCAGCGAGGAGTCCTCGAACGCCACCGCCACCGGCCTGCGGATCAACTCGCGCACGCGCGCCGATCCCTGGCGCTCCGGGTCGAGCAGATCGCGCCGCGTGACCACCCCCACCAGATCGCCCGCGGCGTCGACGACCGGGAAACCCTGGTGGCTCGACCCTTGTCCATGGCCCGCAATCCAGCCCCGCACGGCTTCGAGCAGGTCGTCGGCATTCAACGTCACCACGGGCTTCGAGGCGCAGAGGCCGACCGTCACCTGATCGAGGAAGTCCGCCGCGTACTCGCCGGGGACACGCACTCCGCGCCGGGCGATCTTCTCGGTCATGATGGTGTTGCGCATCATCAGGCACGAGAGAAGGAACGACGCCGTGCAGCCGCCGAGCAGCGGCAACAGCCCGATCGGCTGCCGTGTGGTCTCGAAGGCGAACACCACCGAGGCGAGCAGTGCCCGCGATGCGCCGGCAAACATCGCCGCCATGCCGACGAGCGCCGCAATGCGGGGATCGACTCCCAGGTGCGGGAAGCTCCGCGCCACGACCTCTCCGAGAAGACCGCCGAGCGCCCCGCCGATGGTGAAGAGCGGCGCCAGCGTTCCTCCCGAGGTGCCGCTGCCGAGCGAGATCGACCAGGAGATGAACTTGAGGCCGCCCAGGAAGAGCAGCGCCTCCCCCGCGATGTCGCCGGAGAGGATGCGGTCGATGTTGTCGTAACCGACGCCCAAGGTGTGCGGAGCGAAGTAGCCGCACACGCCGACCGCTACCGCCCCGATGGCCGGCCACCACATCCAGTGGATCGGCAGGTGATCGAAAGCGTCTTCGACCGCGTAGACGATCTTCGTCACCGCCACGGCAGCCACGCCGACCGCCGCCCCGAGCACGACGTACACCGCCAGCGCCGCCTCGCCCGGCTGCGCGATGTTCGGCATGGCGAAGGCCGGCGGGATCCCGACGAACGCGATGCGCACCGCGGTGGCCGCCGCGGCGGCGAGCGCGACGGGAATGAGGGACCGCGGCCGCAGCTCGAAGAGGAGAAGCTCGACGGCGAGGAGCACCGCCGAGACCGGGCTGCCGAAGGTGGCGGTCATTCCCGCGGCGGCGCCGGCAGCCAGCAACGTCTTTCGCTCGACGGCGGTGGTGTGCAGGAGCTGGCCGAGCAAGGAGCCGAGAGCGCCGCCCGTGGCGATGATGGGGCCTTCCGCACCGAACGGCCCGCCGGTGCCGATGGAGATGGCCGCGGAGACGGGCTTGAGCACCGTAACCCGGGCGGGGATACGGCTCTTGTTGAGCAGAACCTGCTCCATCGCTTCGGGAATGCCGTGGCCGCGGATGGCGGCCGACCCGTAGCGCGCCATCAGCCCGACGACGACCGCGCCGGCGATCGGCACCAGGATCACGAGGGGGCCCAGCCGGTTGGCGGCGGGCGAAACGAAGACGCTCGAGACCCTTCCATAGAAGGCGAGGTTCGTGACGAAGCCGATCAGGCGCGTCAGCGCCTGGGCGACCACCCCCGCGGCGGCGGCGATGACGATCGAGAGCGCGCAGATGAAGACGACCCGCGCGTCGACCAAGGCACGCTCCGGCGGGACTCGCGCTTCCAACAAGGCCGGCCCCAACGAAGGCGCGACCGGGAGTCCTTCTGTCGTTTGTCCACTGGCGATCTCGCTAGGCATTGGCCCGGTCTTGTAGGGCTGCTCCGGGCCGGCGGCAAGATCGCTGTCAGTGCACGGTAAACGCGCGCGCCAGGCGGCGCGCCCGCGGGCTGCGGCGCATCCGGCGACTGATCTTCGTCTCGCGCCTGCGCCCCCGCTTCGACGGTATCGGCAGCGCCGAGCGCCCCGTCTTGAGGAGCTCCAGCAGCCCCTTCTCCACGCCGTGGCTCCGCGCTTCCACCAGCTCGTCCACGGTCTTGAAATACGTGTCGAGGACGGTGCCGTTCTCGAAGCTGCGCAGGACCGAAGGCCAGATGTAGCTCGCCTTGCACACCGCCGGCGTATTGCCGAGCTGTGCCGCCGTCTCCTTCACGGCCGCGACGACCATCTTCCTGCGATCGGTGCGGCCCTCGACTTCCTCGGTCTTCAGGCGCGCCAGGGCGCAGGCGGCGATCAGCGTCCCAGCCCAGGTCCGGAAGTCCTTGGCGGAGAACCGCTCGCCCATCACTTCCTTGATGTAGTCGTTGATGTGCCGGCGGCGAATGTTGACGACGGCGCCATCCTCTCCGGCGTACTGGAAGAGGTCCTTGCCGGGTAGCTTCTTCAGCTCGCGGACGATGCGCGCGACCCGCCGGTCGCGCAGCTCCTGCACCTGCTCCTTTCCCGCCTTGCCGCGGTACTGGAACCGGACCGTGTCTCCTTTGACGCTCGCGTGCCGGTTCTGCAGCGTGGCGATCCCGAAGCTGCCGTTTTCCTTCGCATAGACCTGGCTTCCCGGACGCATGAAGCAGGTGGAAAGAATGCGAAGGATGCACGCCATCACCTTCTCGCGCGGAAGCCCTGGCAGACGCATTCCCCGATCGATGGCCTTGCGCATCTGCGGCAGCGCGCGGCCGAACGCGACCAGCCTGCCGAACTTCTTCTGTTCGCGAACGCGGACCGCGCCCTCGCTGTAGCGGTATTGCCAGCGACCTTTCTTGTCCTTGCCGACGGCCTGGAGCTTCGCTCTCGGATTGGGGTTGATCGCGACTTCCGTCCACGCC
>Ga0209473_1000052_pt1 | contig 68030 bp, 63 predicted proteins | sample GraSoiAngelo_133_FD_185890 | JGI IMG/M metagenome (GOLD analysis project Ga0209473, IMG submission 185890) | Grasslands soil microbial communities from the Angelo Coastal Reserve, California, USA - 14_0929_05_20cm (SPAdes) (version 2) | ecosystem: Environmental > Terrestrial > Soil > Grasslands ...
TGCGAACCTCCGGCCCCCCCAGCCTTCACAGGCGCCGCTCAATCGGCGATCGAACGCTGGATATATCAGCCCCTGGAATGTGAGAATCGTCCCTGCGAAGTTGTTACTCGCTTGGAGGTGCGGTTCAATAGCGAGTTTGCGTACTCAGGCATTTCGCGCTGATTCCTCGGGCAGCGGGTCATCAAGACGAACGTAGCGGTCTGGAGAGGACGATATGCTGATTCCAACTCTTGTCATCGTGTTTGTGTCCTTGACTACTCAGCAGCCCAAGCCGTAAATATCCCCGACACACCCGCCGGGCATACGCTCAAAGCCTGGCTCGATGCCTTCAACAGCGGCGACCGCGCCAACGAAGAGAAGTACCTCAAGGCCTACGATCCCGAGCGCTCGATCGACGACGAAATGCGCTTCCGTGGCATGACCGGCGGCTTCATCCTCACGCAAATTCTCAAGAGCGATCCGGAACGCATCGAGTTCATGGTCAAGGAGTGCAACAGCGACACCGTCGCCATCGGCAAAATGGAGGTCAAGTCCGGCGACCCCGCCAAAGTGGCCAGTTTCGGCTTGCGTGCCGTTCCGCCCGGGACCAAAGCCTCCGACCTGAGCTTCAAAATTGACGCCCCCACACGAGCCAAAGTGATTGACGGAGCCGTCGCAGCGCTGAACGACACCTACGTCTTTCCCGAAACCGCCAAAAAGATGGAAGAAGCCGTCCGCACGCATCAACAGAAGGGCGACTACGATGCCATTTCCGACGGCGACGACTTCGCCAAGCGCCTGACCGACGATCTCCAGGCCATCAGCCACGATAAGCACCTGCGCGTGATGTTCAGCCCCGCCTCGCTGCCCGATCTCGACAACCAGAAGCCCGACCCCAAGCGCGAAGCCGAAGAACGCAAACAGATGGAGCGCCTGAACTGCGGCTTCAAGAAAGCGGAAATTCTGGAAGGCAACATCGGCTATCTGAAATTCGACTTTTTCGCCGACGCCAGCATCTGCGGGCCCACGGTGGTCGCCGCGATGAATTTTCTGGCCAACGTCGACGCCGTTATTTTCGATTTACGGGAAAACGGCGGTGGCGACCCCAAAATGGTCGCTTTCGTCTCATCCTATCTCTTTGCGGAGCGGACCCATCTGAACGACCTGTGGACGCGCAAGGGCGACGTCACCGACCAGTATTGGACTGACCCCTACGTTCCCGGCAAACGGTTGGACGGCAAACCGGCCTTCGTGCTCACCTCCAAGAACACCTTTTCTGGCGGGGAAGAGTTCACCAACAATCTGAAAGTGCTGAAGCGCGCCACGATCGTCGGCGAAACCACCGGAGGTGGCGCCCATCCCGTGCGTGGCCATCGGATCACCGAGCATTTCGGCATCGGCGTGCCCTTTGCCCGCGCCATCAATCCCGTCACCCACACCAATTGGGAAGGCACCGGTGTCGAACCGGACAAGAAGGTCGATGCCTCGCAAGCTCTAGAGGTGGCAATCAAGCTGGGCGACAGAACGCATCAAGGACAACGCAAATAAGAGTCAGCCTGTGCAGGTGCCGTAAGTCGGCACCTCGAATGTTGCCTGTTGTGCCGTCTGCCGCCAGCCATTCCAGTTCGCCCTCAATTTGGCACGGAGCACATAAAGTGCCGTCATCATCAGTTTGGCGGTTCCTCCCGCTCCCGGAGAGATGATGGACATTCGGAAGTTATGGGCTCTTCGTCGGATTAGTACCAACAAACGCGCATCGCGTCAGTGCTTTTTTCCTGACGAGATGCCGAACTTATCGGGACTTAGAGAGCTTGAGGCTGTCTCCCACTTCGAAGATGGCGTAGGCGCTGCTGTATGCTTCTTTATCCAGGTCTGCTTTCCACTGACGGGCAACGCAGGATGTGTGGAGTGAGTCTAAGTGCGGCAGAGAAGCACGGAGGTGGCACGATGAGCCGGTGGGGCCCTCTCCGTTGCGGTATTATCGCTAGGTTCCTCGCTCTGTTCTGTGTGGCCGCGTTCACGCTCCGGGCGAAGGTCCAGTCGCAAGAGGTCATGATTCGAGGCACCGGGCAAATGGTCCCAGTGTGCAAGCTCGCTGATCTCGATTCGAACGTCAGCTTTTTCAGCGCCGACACCAACTTCATCGTGGCTTTCAATCTGAAAAACATTTCCGAAAGTCCATGTGTCCCGCAGCCTTCGGTCGCTTTTCCTCAGTTTGATCAGGAGCAAGTTCGGGAGGCAAAGCCTTTCGGCCTGTGCACGGATTGCGAGGACCGCCTGCCGAATGGGCAGTACCGCGTGCATGATCGCGTGGTTCTGAATCCTAGCGAGATCGCGCACCAGACATATCGATGGAAGACGGTAGCGCCGGCCGAGACGGTCAAGTGCTTGCAACTTCGCGCACTGTTCACTCCAGTTTTGGTCGTCGCGCCAACCCTGTTCAAACAGGTGTGTTCGGAAATCGCCGTCAGCCGAACCTACGCCGACGCATTTGTGCCGCCTGCATCAAAGGACGAACCGCATACCGATGAAGCGCAGAGGGGCGAGCTATTCGTTCTGTCTTCCCGCAAGCCGCGCTACTACCAGGATGAAATGTTCACCCTGCACGTCGGCCTCGTAAATTCTGTTGCTGGTTCACCGTCCGGCGAGGAATGCCCCACACTCTTCCTGCGCGAAAGGTCGCCGGACGGCGCCACCCGTTTTGATGAAGTGCCGCCGAGCGGGTTTAAGACCTGCAAGTCCTTTTCGCTCGGCGCGGACCGGAATGCGGATTGGCAATCCGGCTTCGAAGTGGACTCTGGCGTGCGCAGCAGATGGACGGGCATCGGTGAACACAGCTTTGAGCTTTTCCAACCCGTCGACTGTTCCCGTGATGGCAAAATTCAGTTCGTTCGCTCGAACAAATTGACGGTGCAAATCGACGACCCAGCGCTTATCCCACGCAAATTACAGGGGAAGGTCAAGGGCGTCGGCGCGGATGTGACCTTGGACAAGGACGCCTACCAACTTGGCGAAGATGTGCCGCTTCACATCGCCATCGAGAATTTCGACGCTCCAGTGCCGATCTACGCTATCGACCCCGTATGGGATCCTTACCCGGCCATTGGTATCGAAGTTCGCGACGCTACAGGGCGCCTTTTGCGGGAAAACGAAAGGTCCTCAAATGAAATGCTTTGGATGGGGCACGGACGCGGCCCTGTGCGCTATCCCGCCGGCAAGGTCGTGACCATAGAGCGCACCTTGGCGAGCCAAGGCTGGCTGCCAAATCGACCGGGCGTTTACACCGTAGTAGTTACGTGGTGCCCTCTCGATCGGACACACTTTGAACCCGGTCCAGAACTTCCACGGAAGGACGACATCAAAGTCTATGCGGCGGTTCAGGCCACGGCAACTTTCCGCAACCTCGCCGAACCATCACCACCTCCCACTCGGAGCCTTAACTGTTGTCTGATTAGCGGGCAAGCCGAAGGTTATCGGTTCGTCCGTCGGATTGCTAACGACAAACGCATCTCGTCAGTGCTTGATTTCCTGACCAGATGCCGACTTGAACGAAGCCGCACCGTGGAGTTGGATACCTTCCGGTTGGCTGACGATTCGCTCAGAACATCCTTACGCTCCCCGCAGCGCCGTTTGTAGGCCGAAAACTGTTTCTCCATGGGTTCGAGTATATGGACACGTCGCGCCGTATCGTCAAGCGAGGCCCTTTCTATCTAGGTCGTCCCGCAAATCACTCTTCGCGCAAAGCATGTACAGGATTTCGGGACAAGGGATCCGTCCCAAACAAACGCACAATGAAGCTAAGACTTGTAACCTAAGGGTTGCCTCTCCGCTGAATGCACAACCGAGATTCCACGATGGAGTCACGAGCCCGCGAACTCGCGAGGAGATAGATGGCCGCAAACAGGAGGAAAGGCGAACTGTACACACCTGGCATCCAGCGGTGAAAATAGACCGAACTGCCGACGTGAAGAGTGGCATTCAGCACTCCCACAAGAATGGCCAAGGGCCGAGAGACGGTTCGCAGCCAAGAGTCTCTACGAAAAGCGAAAGGGGAAAGGCAAAGCAGAAAGAAAATGCCTGCTGTCAAGAGAGCGAGCCAAATTCTGAAACTAAACATTGGCAGCGGTAGAAATGACAATCGAGCCCGAATGGCGCGGACGCTCGGATTATAAGTTGACAAGAAATCGTGCATCGCCTCGTCCGTAACATGGACCGCGACGGCAAGCGCAAACGTAACCCAGGCTATTCCGAAACGCCGATTCGGTGTGAGATTTTCCATCCGTGCCTACTCCTGCTGATATTTCCGCTAGTCGTCTGACCCTTCCCTCGACCACGAGTAAACTACGGCTCCCCATTGCTCTGGCCATGCAGAACATCACCAGCAGTGTTTCCATGTGACCCTCGTTGCGCACCGATCCCTCGCAAATTAAAAGAGGAGATTTCTTTCGCGAGAGCCTCAGCCGAAATGCGCTTCTCTGTGGGAGACCGCAACCACTGGTGCACGGATTCGTGCACCGCTCCCACCCAGCAGCTTGCGACCACTTTCGGATCTAGCCTCGGAAGAGAACCAGCAATGTTCGTTAGCGCTTGTTCAACGCTCCTGCAATGGCTGGCAATGATAGAGCGACGAACGTTGGCCAACTTGGCGCCTAACCCCGAGGACTCAACAATCAAGATGCGTGCCTCATCTGGATATTCGGCCAAGTACAAAACGAACGTTTCAACGGCCACCCTCATCTGAGAAATGGTGTCTCCACCGGCTCTGGCCATTGCCTTGTTCAGCAGGCCAGCGATTTGCTCCCCGATGGCTTGGAGGGCGCAGGCAAAGATGTCGTCCTTATTACGAAAATAGAAGTAAAAAGCGCCCGTGGAACTCCCCGATTCCCGCACGATCCTGGGCACAGTTGTGGCGTGGTAACCTTGCTTGCCGAACAAACGGATAGCTATCTGCAACAGCTTTGCTCGATGCGCTTCCTTCCGTTTAGCCATCTTAGGTGTGGTGCGATACGTCACGGAGTGCTTCCTCCAGTCCTTCGGAATAGCTGGGGTAGCGCTGCTGAAACCCCAAGTCGTGTTTTAGATGGGAATTCGAAAGGGCCTTGGGCGTGGTGATGAGCCGTACGGCATGTGCTGTCAGAATCGGCTCGCGTCCGGTGACTCGGCAAGCCAGCGTGCCGCACGTCGCATAGAGGTGGACCACCGTTTCCGGAAGAAATACGGGAGGCCGGGTTCCTAAAAGCCGAGCGACTCGCCAAGAAATCGAGCCAAGTCGTTGGCACGTCGTCGGCCACGTTATAGACCGAAATGCCGGCCGGGGCACTCCGCACAACGCATGAGAATGCCTGGGCAACATCATCCACGTGCACGAAACTGAGCGGAACGTCCCGTGTCCCAGACCACGGACAGAAACTTCGTTTCAACCGTGCCGTCAGTTCAGTGATCAATCGGCTCTCTGAACCATAGACTTCCCCGATTCTGAGAATAACAACTCTGCAGTTGGAAATGTCTTTGGTCTTTTCCAGGAGAAGGCGTTCCACCATGAGCTTGATCCGGCCATACGGAATCACCGGTTCAGTGGGTGCTTCCTCAGCGGCTGTGCCATGAACATCGCCGTATACTTCGGCAGCGCTGGCGAAGATCCAGTTTTTGATTCCCGCCGCGAGGCCGCAGTGAATGACGTTGCGTGCCATAGCCAGGTCCGCATTTTGCAGCTCTTCGTCACCGGCACCGTCATAAGCTCCAGCAAGATGAAAAATCCAATCGGCTGGACGCAGCTTGTCCAACGTGAGTCTCAGGTCGTGTTGGATCACACTATGAACGGCATCGGGGTAAGGCTTTCGAACCATGGCGGTAACGCCATACGCGGCACTGTTGGCTGCGCACACTACGCGGCGTCCGATAAACCCGCCAGCGCCAGTGACGAGAACGGAAGTCATCTACTTCACCTTGTAAGACCGCATCACGCTTACGCGCACGGTTTTCTCCCAGTTTCCCGTTTCCTTCTCCAATGCTGCAAAGCGCTCTGGACCAAGGCGGCGAAGCAGCACTTCGTAGTGAGGAGGAAGTCGCCTGGTGTCCAAGGAGGCAAAGCTCTTCAGCTCGAAGAGCAGAACGAAATCGACATCCTGAACGGGAAGTGGTGCTTCCAGATAGGTGAAATTGGTGAACGCGTCGCCCTTCTGAATGGCTTCGCGGATCGCGGGAAGCGTCTCTTTCTCGAACGATTCTCGCCACAGGTCCGCTGTTCCGGGCTTACATTGGATTTCCACCATGATTGCGGCTGAGGATGCGGGGGGCTGTGACGTTTGAGCGGTGAGTGTTCCAGGAAGAATCAGGACCCAGCACAGAAAAAACAGGCAGAGAACCATAAAGCGGTTGCGGCTACTACCATACTTGTTGTCGATCATCGTTAGCCTCCTGACTTCAAGTATAGAATGACATGTCATTCTATTTGTGCCAATGACAAAATTGGAGTCGATTGATGAAAGATTTGAACGGAACCCGCCAGTCTTCTGCTCGCAGGAACCAAAAGCATAAGTCTTGACAAAATCTCATATTAGACATAATCTAATCCAGTTATGGACGCCGAGGTGATTAAACGGTTCTTCGACGACAGCCGGTTGCGGTGCACTCCTCAGCGCTACGCCGTGATGGCATTCTTGATGGAATGCAACGGGCATCCCACGGCCGCGGAAATCTTCAAAGCCGTGAATCGCGTGGATCCGCGCTCTTCAAGGGCCACGACCTATAACAATCTGCGGGACCTGGTGCTGGCGGGATTAGTGCGGGAAGTGGCCGTGGAGGGCCGCGCCGCGCGGTTCGATGCGAAAGGTGTCCGGCACCACCACTTCATCTGCGACCGTTGTGGCAATGTTGAGGATCTGGCGTGGTACGACGTCCCCAAGCCTGCTTCGCGCACCCTCGGCAAGCGGATTCTTCGCGAATGCGAACTCATCTTCAGGGGGCTCTGCACGAAGTGCGCTCCGCGGCGCGCTTCCCGTTAGGTTTCGAAGGCTAAAAACCGGATGAACGGCGCGCGCGTCACCGAGCGCGGCCACCAATGATTGTCCGAGTAGAAAGCCAAGATGGGCTGGCAATGCGCCACAGTTCTTTTGATTCAATTTTTGACGAATCGAAAGGAAGGAACAAACCATGGCAACCGAAACGAAGTGCCCGGTCGTACACGGGACCACGAATGCTGGAATGAGGTCGAACAGCAACTGGTGGCCGAACCAGTTAAACCTCAGGATTCTCCGCCAGAACTCGCCCAAGTCCGATCCGATGGGCGAGGCATTCAATTACGCCGAAGAGTTCAAGAAGCTCGACTTCAAAGCGCTGAAGAAGGACCTCCGCGCGCTGATGACGGACAGCCAAGACTGGTGGCCGGCGGATTTCGGCCACTACGGGGGGCTCTTCATTCGCATGGCGTGGCACGCCGCGGGCACGTACCGCATCGGCGACGGCCGTGGCGGCGCCGGCAGCGCCCAGCAGCGCTTCGCGCCGCTCAACTCGTGGCCGGACAATGCGAGCCTCGACAAGGCGCGCCGGCTGCTTTGGCCGATCAAGCAGAAATACGGACGGAAAATCTCCTGGGGTGACCTGATGGTCCTCGCCGGCAATGTCGCGCTCGAGTCGATGGGCTTTAAGACGTTCGGCTTTGGCGGCGGGCGGCCCGATGTGTGGGAGCCGGACGAAGCCGTGTACTGGGGCAAGGAGGACACTTGGCTTGGCGACAAGCGCTACACGGGCGACCGGGAGCTCGAGAATCCGCTCGCTGCCGTGCAGATGGGTCTCATCTATGTGAATCCGGAAGGGCCGAACCGCAAGCCGGATCCGCTCGCAGCGGCCAAGGATATTCGTGAAACATTCCGCCGTATGGCAATGAACGACGAGGAAACCGTCGCGCTGATTGCCGGCGGTCACACCTTTGGCAAAACCCACGGCGCCGGCGATCCGAAACTTGTTGGCCCCGCGCCCGAGGCAGCGCCCCTTGAGGAGATGGGCCTCGGCTGGAAGAGCCGTTACGGCACCGGCATAGGCAAAGACGCGATCACCGGCGGCCCGGAAGTCACCTGGACCCAGACGCCAACGAAGTGGAGCAACTACTATTTCGAGAACTTGTTCGGGTACGAATGGGAGCTGACCAAGAGCCCGGCCGGCGCCTATCAGTTTCAAGCGAAAGGCGGCGCCACGCCAATTCCGGATGCGTTCGACCCGTCGAAGCGTCACGCGCCAACTATGCTGGTCACGGACCTCTCTTTGCGGATGGATCCGGTCTACGAGAAGATCTCCCGCAACTTCCTCGAGCATCCGCATGAGTTCGCAGACGCGTTTGCGCGCGCGTGGTTCAAGCTCACCCACCGCGACATGGGCCCGCGTTCGCGCTATCTCGGCCCGGAGGTCCCGGCGGAGGAGCTGATCTGGCAAGACCCCGTTCCTGCGGTCGATCACAAGCTGATCGACGCGAAGGACATTGCCGATCTCAAGCGCCAGATTCTCGCATCGGGACATTCCATCTCGGAACTGGTCGGGACCGCTTGGGCCTCGGCGGCGACGTTCCGCGGCTCCGACAAGCGCGGGGGAGCGAACGGCGCGCGCATCCGTCTTGAACCCCAGAAGGACTGGGAGGTCAACCAGCCGGCGCAGCTGGCGAAGGTGCTGCGCACGCTCGAAGCGATCCAAAAGAAGTTCAACAGCTCGCACTCCAACGGCAAGAAGTCGAAGGGGGTTTCGCTTGCCGACCTGATCGTTCTCGCCGGCTGTGCGGCGGTCGAGAAGGCCGCGAAGGCCGGCGGACACGACGTAAAAGTCCCCTTCACGCCGGGGCGCACGGACGCGTCGCAGGAGCAAACCGATGTGGAGTCCTTCGCCTACCTCGAACCGGTCGCGGACGGATTCCGCAACTACCAGAAGGCCAAGTTCAGCGTATCCCCGGAGGAGTTGCTGATCGATAAGGCGCAACTGTTGACGCTCACAGCGCCTGAGATGACGGTTCTGGTCGGTGGCCTGCGCGTTCTGGGTGCAAATTACGGGAAGTCCCCACACGGCGTCTTCACTAAGCGGCCGGAGAAGCTCACGAACGACTTCTTCATCAACCTGCTCGACATGGGCACGCAATGGCAGCCGCCGTCCAATGGTTCGGGAGGCGTGTACGAGGGGCGCGACCGCAAGACAAACGAGCTGAAGTGGACCGCCAGCCGTGCGGACCTGATCTTCGGTTCGAACTCCGAGCTGCGCGCCCTCGCGGAAGTCTATGCCTGCGCCGACGCCAAGGAGAAGTTTGTGAAAGACTTCGTGGCGGCGTGGAACAAAGTGATGAACCTCGATCGCTTCGACCTCGCCTCAGATCATCCGACGAAAATAGCTGCCGACCTGGCGGTAACGGCCGTTCCGGCTGCCTGAATCGGCAAAAGCAAAGGGCGCGCTTTTCTTGGCTCGCGCGGGCCGGATCGCGCCCCCTCTGATTCTGCTGGGGTCTTAATCGCTGAAGTTACCGAGTGGCCCGGAAGCTGAGGATGCCCCACCCTTAGTTGAAACCCGAGAAAAGGAAGCAGCGGCTCTCGCCAGAACTCGGATAGAGTGCGGGTTGAGAATCCCTTTTTAAAGGAGAGAGCCGCCGTGAGAAACAAATACCAGAGGAAAGACCGCAAGTCCAATCACAAGTTCGAGATCGTCCGAGGGCAAGAGTTGCTGGTGCCGTTGCCGATGGCCGAAGTATGGGCGGAGATGCAAGCTCAGGTGGAAGAGCTGACGGGGCAAGCGGGGCTCCAAATCGATTGAGGCCCCCGGACGGTATAGCAAGATGGCAAGCGGGCTCCTCAAGGAACTAGGCATCGACACTCAAAACTTCTATCAGTACTACGATCGGAAACTGTTCGAGTCGATGCATCTGAAATCGGCGACTTTCTTTGACCGAGAAACCTTTGGGCAGGATCTGCTGTGGCCACACGTGATTGTTGGTTATGACGAGACTTATTCCGGGGGCAAAGCTCTGACTCCGGAAGCGCTTGCGCAGATGCCGATCGCGGAAACGGCGCGCAAGGATATCTTGCGCCTTCAGACGGAGTCTGTTGATTACTTCCCTGAGCTGGATGCCAACGAAACGCGCGCCAAGTTGATTAAGAGCAGCTACAAAGATTTCCTATTACAGTACGCCAAGGTCCACCCGGATGTTGTCAAGGTCTTCCAATCCTCCACGCATGATCTCTATTGCGTAGGCATCGATGCCGTCTCGGCATTGGCATGTCGGGGGGTTACCCAGGGTTTAACGGGGTAAAACCGACTCCAAGGAGACGGTCGGGAAGTGAGGAGGACGGAGAAGAACCCTACATTTTCCACTTTCCAGATGGCAACGCATCTATAGCGCGTTTGTTGGTGCGCTCTCTGATTCCGGGTTCGGCTCCGGGCAACACCATGGAGGATATCGTCACTGCGAGAATGAATTACGCGCAGTTGGACAATCCGGGCAATTCTGTGCGCATCCGTCTGAATAGCACTGCAGTTCGCGCCAAGCACGATGGCGATCCATCCACGGCAAAAGAAGTCGAGGTTACCTACGTCCTGGCAGGCAAAGCGCGCAAAGTGCGCGGTGCGCATTGCGTTATGGCTTGTTACAACTGCGTCGTTCCCTATATGTGTCCGGAGATGCCGGAAAAGCAAAAGGCTGGTCTCGCCTACGCGGTAAAGCAGCCTCTGGTTTACACGAATGTTCAGATCCGAAATTGGACTGCATTTGAAAAGCTCGGCGTGAGCTACATCTACTCACCTGGCGGCTATTTCTGCTCCACCACCCTGGACTTCCCGGTTTCCCTGGGAGAGTACAAATTCCCAAGCTCACCTGAAGAGCCCTGTCTTTTACACCTCGTCCGCACTCCGTGTAGTCCAGGACTCCCCTGCAAAGAACAGTTCAGGGCCGGGCGATACGAACTGCTCAACACGCCGTTCGAAACATTCGAACGAAAGATTCGGGATCAGCTCGGCCGTATGGTTAGGAGCAGGTGGCTTCGACCCGGCCAAGGACATCCAGGCCATCACAGTGAATCGCTGGCCGCACGGCTACGCCTATGAGTACAACTCTCTGTTCGAGCCGCTTGATCGACCAGAGTCGGAGCGCCCATGTGTGATTGGCCGCCGGCCTTTTGGTCGCATTACAATTGCGAATTCCGATTCGGACGGTCACGCGTACACCAATATCGCAATTGATCAAGCGTACCGCGCCGTGCAGGAGATTCCCCCGTCGGCAAATCGGTTGCGAACCCCTAAAGAAACCATCCATGAGCAATGAAGAGTAGGATCCTTTCCCGGCGTGGCTTCTTCAAGGGTATTGCGATCATCATTGAGGGCTCCTCTCTGCTGGGTGTTGATCCACTGTCGCTTGACGGATTGGAATCGGCCCGCGCCCTTAACAAAAAGAAGGGGTAATCGCGCCAGCCGAGCGACTGTGCCTCCCGAAAATCTCGAAATGTCTGAGCGCAAGGGGCTTATCCTTCCTTCATAATTCTCGCTGATGCTTATTCTCAGTTCATTCCTCGCAACTCTGCCCTCGATTCTGCGTTCGCGTGCCGCCCTGGAGCTGGAGAACCTGGCGCTGCGCCACCAGATTGGCGTGCTTCAGAGGTCCGCAGCAAGTCGCCCGAAATTAGTCCCCTGGGATCGCCTGTTGTGGATCGGTCTCTCCCGCCTCTGGCGCGACTGGCGCTCGGCGCTGGCCATCGTCAGGCCGGAAACCTCGTATCTTGGCATCGTGCTGGCGTCCGCCTCTTCTGGACCTGGAAGGTGCGCCGCGGCCAACCCGGACGACCCCTCATTTCGCATGAGGTCCGACATCTAATCCGCAAGATGTGCCGGGAGAATCCCAGCTGGGGTGCAACCCCGCATCCATGGCGAACTGCTCAAACTCGGCATCCACATCGCTGAGAGCAGCGTCGGCAAATACATCGTGCACTGCCATAAACCGCCGTCTCAAACTTGGCGCACCTTCCTCGAGAATCATGTCTAGCAACTGGTCTCCATCGATTTCTTCACCGTCCCCACGATCCGCTTCCAGGTTCTTTACGTGTTTCTCGTTTTGGCCTATGACCAACGCCGCATTCTCCACTTCAATGTGACCGCCCACACAACCGCGGAATGGGTAGTCCAGCAACTGCGGGAGGCCTTTCCCTTTGCCGAACTTCCCCGCTACCTGCTGCGCGACCGCGATGCGATCTTCGGCCATGACTTCCAAGAACAGGTGCGAGACATGGGCCTCTGAGAAGTTCCGTCGGCATCACGCTCGCCTTGGCAGAGAGCCTATGTAGAGCGCGTCATTGGCTCCGTTCGTCGGGAGTGCCTCGATCATGTGATCGTGTTCCACGAAAGCTCGCTACGAAGAACGCTCCAGTCGTACTTCGAGTATTACCACCGATCGAGAACGCATCTTTCGTTGGGAAAGGACGCGCGGGAGCCGCGAGCGATTCAGCTGCCGGAAAGGGTGACCGTCGTGGCCCTTCCGCAGGTCGGTGGGCTGCACCACCGCTAAGAGCAACGGGCTGCCTGAAACAGCCCAAATCCATCATGCTACGCGTTGCCGCTTGGGCCTTGGCAATTTGCCCATACGGCCTCACTTGCGGGCCCGTACATCAATTCAGAGCTCAAGCAGGGCCGCATGCTGCTTAAGCCTTCGATTCAATTGCGGGTATAACATCTGCGATGGGCTCTACGGAATTCTCGGGAGGGACAGGACAGTTGGGCCCCGAAAAGCATCTCCCCTTGCTTACCGAGGGCAGAGGTGCTAGTCTCGGTTACCGAGGACATAGAATGAGCAAACCTTCGGACCTCGTGCAGGGTACGTTGGACATGTTGCTTGCTACTGAAAATTCTGGCGCTTGAGCCGATGAACGGATTCGCCGTCAGTCAGCGGTTAAAGCAGGTGTCTGGCGACGTTTTGCAGGTGAGCGACGGACCGTTGTACCCGGCTCTTCACAAGCTGGAACAAGAGGGTTGGATTACAGCCGAGTGGAAAACGTCCGAGTATGGGCGGCGCGCTAAATATTATTCGCTCACACGGCTCGGGCGGCGACAGCTCGAAAAAGAAGCAGATAACTGGGGCAAGCTTTCGAGCGCCATTTCGCGGGTTATTAAGCTTAAACAGGCGTGAGCGTCGCGTGGCGCGAAACGGAGGTTGAAGATGCGACCGGAGCATTGGCTTTACACGATTCCGCTACGGTTACGGTCGTTGTTTCGTTGGGCGCAGGCGGACCAGGAATTGGACGACGAGCTGCGCGACCACCTCGACCGAAAAACCGAGGAATACCTCGCAAAAGGGATGGCACCAGAGGAAGCGCAGCGGCGGGCGCGGCTAGAACTAGACGGTATCGAGCAGACCAAAGAGAAATGCCGCGAGGCGCGCCGCGTAAATTGGCTTCAGGATTTCGTTCAGGATTTGCACTTTGGTCTGCGCATGCTGCGCAAATCGCCCAGTTTCACCGCCGCCGCAGTCCTGACTCTCGCCCTCGGCATCGGCGCAAACACCGCTATCTTCAGCTATATCGATGCTTGGTTCATTAAGCCGCTGCCCTTCCCGCACCCAGACAGGCTGGTGATCTTCGAGACGCAGGACAAGAAACACGGATGGACAAGCGGCGGAGTTACTTCCTCGGCGGACTTCTTCGATTTTCAGAAACAAAACACTTCGTTCGAGCAGACTGTCGCTTGGACTGTCGCGAATTTCAATCTCACGAGCGACGGCTCTCCTGAGTTGGTTGAAGGCGGACGAGTGAGCTGTAATTATTTTGATGCACTGGCCGCCAAGCCAATCCTGGGGCGATCCTTCACGGCGGAGGACGATCGCTCGGGCGCACCGCACGTGGTCGTTCTCAGCGGGGGACTATGGCAAGGCCGATACGCCGGTGATCCAAAAATCATCGGACGCAGCATCAGCATTGGGGGCGAAGCGTACACAGTCGTGGGAGTGATGCCCGGAACTTTTCAGTTTCCCCTGATGGGCGTCGCCAATTTGTGGACGCCGCTAGTGCTGACCGATAAACAGCGCGCGGACCGCGGCAACGTCTGGTTGCCTGCTTTTGGCCGGCTGAAACCAGGCGTAACACTGGAACAAGCTCGAGCGGAAACGGCGACGTTCTTTGCTCATCTCTCGAAGGAGTTTCCGGAGACAAACACCAACCTGACTTGGCTCGTCAGCTCCATGACAGATAGAATCCGCACGGAGGAAGGCGGGCCGGAGGTGATGATCTGCTTCGCGATTGTCGGGCTGGTTCTCCTTATCGCCTGCGCGAACGTGGCGAATTTGATGCTGGCACGGGCGACAAGCCGCACGAAGGAATTTGCCGTTCGTGGGGCGCTGGGCGCAACGGGGCGACGGCTAGCGCGGCAGCTCCTGACAGAATCGGTGTTGCTGTTTTTGCTCGGGGGTGTAGGGGGCCTGCTCTTTGGCCTTTGGGGCATGCGCTGGATCGAGTCGCAGATTCCCGGTCATCTGCGCGCGTACATAGTGAATTACGGACACGTCGACTTGGATTTCACGACACTTGCATTCACGGTCGGGATCACGCTGTTATGCGGCCTTATCTTCGGTTTAGCGCCAGCATTGGGGAGTTCGCGGCTCGATGTGAATCGGACACTTAAGGAAGCCTCAAGCCAAGCTTCTGGCAGCAGCCAAAGCGCGCGGATGCGGCGCATATTCGTGGCTGCGGAGATAGCGCTGGCGGTAGTGGTGCTCATTTCGGCGACACTGCTGGTAAAGAGCTTCATCATTTCCGTGCGCTCCAGCCCCGGATTCAATCCGGCGAACGTCATTACAGCGCAGCTCACGCTGCCGAGGACCAAATACACGCAAGACTCGCAACTGCGAAATTTCAGCGAAGAAGCGCTGGCCCGCATCCGCTCCCTGCCGGGAGTGGCTTCCGCCAGCGTGGCGAGTTATGTCCCCTTCGGCGGCTTCGGCCAGGGCATCGAATTCGAAGTCGTGGGAAGGCCTCTTCAGCCCGGCGAAAGACAGGGGGCACCCTTCACCGCGGTATCCCGGGATTATTTTTCGACGATGCAGATTGGGCTAGTGAAGGGCCGATACTTTGATTCCACCGACGCGTACGGCAGCTCTACATCTGTAGTTGTCAGTCAAACGATGGCCGGACAGCTTTGGCCCGATGAAGATCCTATCGGGAAGAAACTTCAATTGGGCGAGCAGCGTACGGTTGGCACGATTGTAGGCGTGGTGAACGATGTCAAGATTTACCATTTACGTCAACGCCGCGGCTGGCACATCTACGTTCCCATGGCACAGTTTCCTTCAAGGAATTTGGCGTACGCGGTGCGCACAGCGGGCGATGCCACGACAATGGCTACGGCGATCCGCGACGCGATTTGGTCGGTAGACCGCGACCAACCTGTTTCTTCCGCGCCGATGGAAACCCTGATAGCCACGGTGGACGCAGGCAACCGCGTAGTCACCAGGCTGATGGTTTTCTTCGGCACGCTGGCGATGTTCTTGGGTGTGATCGGAATCTACGGCGTGATGGCGCATCTGGTTTCCCAGAAAATCCATGAAATTGGAATCCGCATGGCGCTGGGGGCAAGCGCGGCACAGGTGATGCGCATGGTCATCAGCCAGGGTCTGAAGCTGGCTTTGATTGGAGTCGGCGCGGGGGTGCTTGTTGCGCTGGGGGCGACCCGGTCGCTCGCCACAATGCTGTATCAGGTCGCGCCGAGCGATCCGCTGACGTTTATTGCGGTACCGGTTCTTTTTGGCTTTGTCGCCCTGGTTGCATGTTATGTCCCGGCGAGGCGGGCGATGAAGGTCGATCCGATAGTGGCGCTGAGGTATGAGTGACGATATTCGTGATGCAGACCACGCAGGACAGAGCTCCCTACAACTCCTTGGCCACACCGAATTCGGTGACCTGAAATTTCCAGCACCGGAACTTCACGGCCACCCCTCCGTGACTTTTGCAATACTGGATGGGCCATGCTGGAGAGGGCATGTCCGACCTCTACGACAAGATCAAAGGCGACGCGCGGTTTCGCAAAGAAGTGGCAGAAAAAGCGGTTTTGGTCTCGAGTTTCCAAACGAGTTTTCGTCCAAAATCCGCGTTATTGGACCGAATGGACCGAAACTCGAAAAATCCCGGCTTGAAAAAGTGCCTGCAAGTGCATGACAAGGCTAGGATGCACGGTCGGGGCGTAGCGCAGCCTGGCTAGCGCGCCTGGTTCACGCCGAAAGGTCATGGCATGAATCAGTTTCCTGTAATACAATGAAAACGAAAGCGTTGCACGAAATCCCCGGTAGCTCAACGGTAGAGTATTCGGCTGTAAACAGAGAACTGCAAATCACATAACTCGTTTCTCTGGCGTCAGTTAGCAGCCTCCGGACCATCCCCAAACGCTTTTTTCTTGTCCCCAGCATGTCCTCCCATAGGCCCGGCTGCTGGTCACCTGGGTTGAAGTCGGAATCCGAGCTGCTCACCGGCCCGGCGAATGCGATCGTCAAGACTTAGGAGTTCCACGCTCGGGACAGTGGAACGTAGGGCCAAGGCGGACGCCAAGTGAATCGCGTCAAGGGTACGCACAGGTTCCGGCGGAAACGGACGCCTTGCTCGGTCAACAATGTCCAAACTGAGTCGGCACAGGTGCCAGTGCGCAGCAGCTGCATTCAGGTGTGCCCGGCGATCCGAGGCCGGGGCTTCATCGATCTCTCCGAGTGTGACCGCGCGGATGAGCACGCGATCACACTCGATGAGCACGAGATCAGAGGCCATCACGAGTTCCGCACGGCGGAGCACCTCACGGACGCGGCTGCCGGCCGCTTCCCCAAGCAACCAGGCCAGTACCGCGCTAGATTCTGCATAGATGTTCACCGGGTACCGCGCTCCTCACCGAGGAGCACAGCGGCACGATGGCGCTTCAGGAGAGGTGAAAGTTTTGGATACAACGTCGCCTCATTTGAGGCGCCGAGCGTGAGCTGCCCTTTCCTCACCAGTGCCATCAGCCCGGAAGGGACACCGCTCTCATCGAGTCCCTGCCCCGGCGGGAGGAGTTCTGCAACGACTTCACCGCGATCCGTCACCAGCACGCCCTCGCCGGACCGCACTTCCCGAACGTACTCGCTCAAACGGTTCTTCAGTTCTCGAAGTCCTACGCTCTTCATAATTACAATGTAGCTTCATGAAGCTACATTGTCAACGCTGTGGTGGCCGCGCAAAAACTGGGGTGGGAATCGCACGCAGAATGGGGCGCGGGCCCAGGCCGTGCTCACCAGCATCCTGGAAACGGCCCGACAGCAAAGGAAGAACCCGCTGGAGGTGCTGATCGCCTTACTGGTGGGAAACGCTCAGGCCAAGATTCTGGACTTGGTGGCTCTCTATGCTGTGCCGAAAGCGGTGGACGGTACGCGGGTGTCTGTCCAGCCATGACGCAGGGTTTTCCGGATCCTTTGCCGCGAGAAGAGCGGAAGAGTCTACCCGTTTCGTTGCGCTTCTGTGGTCGCCTGTTCACGGGGCCGGACTTGGAGTTGATGCGGGTGGTGGTGCATGACTATCGCGGCCTGGCGGTGACGGAGATCGCGCGGACGGTGTGCGAGTTGTTGGAATGGAAGCGGCCCAATGGCCGGCTGAAGGATCACGAGTGTCGGCAACTGTTAGAGCACGTGGCCGCAGAGGGCGTGCTGCGGCTTCCGGCGCTGCGGCCAACTGGATCTATGTGGGACAGACCACCGGGCGCGGTCGCATGGATCGAGAGCACAAGGCTCACGGCCAAGTCATCAAAGACATCTACCTCTATCCGTTGGTCTCCGACGCCAAGCAGCGGCTATGCAGCGGGCCTACACGGTAAACAAATACGAAAATATTGACATGCTGCTAAAGAACCTTTCTACTTGTCGCGGGACAGTGTACCCGCGCTTGTGGCCTGTCCTGCTGCACTCATTTGCTTTTCTGGGCCAAATCGCGGCGCTCCAAACCTAGAAGTTAGTTTCGGTTGTATACCCTGTGGGCACTGGCAGGCGATCGCGTGCTGTCGCGCTCGGTTGTTGGCCCTGAAACAATCGTCGGCCGTCGACAATTTCGGGCGCGCTCAGATTTGGGAGGGAAGATGAAGAAGGCAATCGTCCTGTCAGCGGTTCTTGTTGCTGCGTCATCTTTGGCGTTTGGGCAGGTTAATACCGCAAGCCTTACGGGGCTCGTCACCGACCCTTCCGGCGCCCCCGTTTCTGATGCGAATGTCACGTTGACAAACACGGCTACCAATGTGGCACAAACCACGCTAACAGGCGCAGCCGGCTACTACGAGTTCCCCGTGATTCAGGTGGGCACCTACAAACTTAAGGTGGAGCGACCGGGATTCCAGACGGTAATCTCAGCACTCACGCTCGATATCGGCCAGCGTGCACGATTCGACATTCCGTTGAAGATCGGCTCCTCGAGCGAATCCGTAACGGTGGAAAGCACTATCCCATTACTCTCCACGCAGGACGCCATGCCTGGCGCAGTGGTGGAAAATGAGCTCATCAGCGGCGCGCCGCTTAGCGCACGCAACTGGGATGACCTGCTGGGCTTGGTTCCCGGTGTTCAGGGAGATCGCTACACCGAGCAGGGAGGCGGCACCGCCTCCGGACGCACAGGCGCTGTGAATGTACATGGCGTGCGTTCCTTGCAAAACAACTTCGTGCTCGACGGCGTTGACAACAACTCTTTTTCAGAAAACGTTCAGGAGCTTACAACGCAGATCGTTCGGCCGTCCGTAGATGCAATTCAGGAATTCAAGATTGCCACCAACCCTTACTCCGCGGAGAACGGCCGTAGTCCCGGGTCGCTGGTCACCGTCACGACGAAGAGCGGTGCCAACGCTTTACACGGGTTGGCTTACGAATATCTGCGCAATAAGATTTTCGATGCCAATGACTTTTTCACGAACCGCGTCGGCCGCCCGCGGCCAAAGCATGTGCAGAATCAATTCGGAGGTCAAATTGGCGGCCCCGTCGTCAAGAACAAGGCGTTTTTCTTCTTCAATTATGAGGGCACGCGCATTCGCCGTGGCCGCTTTTATCAGGCAAACGTGCCTACCGTTGAGGAACGCATCGGCGATTTCTCGCTCGCGACCGCCACTAAGTACAACATCAAGGCTGATACCGTCAGCTCCGGCTGCTCGTCGTCTTCGCCGTGCACTGGCTTTTTGCCGATGGTGGATAAGGTCGGCGACTGTGTTGGCGCCGGCAATCCCTTTCCCGGAAACCAGATTCCCGCCGGTTGCATTGATCCGATAGCCGCTAAAATCCTGGCGCTGGTCCCGCCGCCGAACTTTACCCCCACGAGCGGTGCCCTCAATATCGGAAACTTCATCAATGTGCGCAACCTTCAGGACGACAGCAACAACTACATCGGCCGCTTCGATTGGAGCCCCACGAATAGCGATACCGTTTGGGTGCGCTACACCAACGTGCAACGCTTCAGGTTTGTGCCCGGCACTTTTGGCGGCATCCTCGACGGCACCAGTTCATCCGCGAATGGCCGTCTGACCATGAATGGCCAAGGCGCGTCCATTGGCTGGAACCATATTTTCACTCCGAGGTTGGTCAATGAATTCAGGATTGGCTGGGGGCGTAACTGGTCCCATGGCGTACAGGACCCGTTTGGCCAAAACACACTAGCGGGATTCGGTATTCAGGGCGTGCCCGATGATCCACTCTTCAGCGGCGGCATTCCGCGCATTGCCGTGAGCGGACGTGGAGGAACGCAATCCAACACCACCCTTTCCATTGGCGGCGTGGACAACTGGGGATCGCCGGACTTCCTGCCCAAGTTCCAATACACCAACGAATATCAGTGGGTCGACACCTTCAACATTTCCCTAAGCAAGCACCAGATTAAGGTCGGCGTGGATGCTCGCATGCCCATGCGCAACATCTTCCTTGACGTCCCCGCCCTGCGGGGCCAGATGAGCTTCGATGGCGCCCGCACCGGCATCGGCCTGGCTGACTTCCTGGTTGGCTATCCGCAGGCTGCGCAGCTTTCGAATCTTGCCGTCTCTGATGCGCGCTTGTGGATGCTTTCAGAGTTTGTGCAGGATGACTGGAAGATCCTCCCCAAGGTAACCCTCAATCTCGGCCTGCGCTACGACTACGCCACCTGGCCCTACAGTGGTGCCGACCGCATGACCAACCTGCTCGAGCCGAATCCTGCTGCCACCGCTGCGACCGGAGTGCTCTTCTGCTCCGGAACTGTCGTTGCCCCTTGCAGCGCCAAGTCCACGGTGGGCCGCACGCTGGTAAAACCCGACAAGAACAACTTTGCCCCCCGTATCGGACTTGCCTGGCGCCTGTCGGATAACTGGGTGGTGCGCTCGGGATACGGTCGCTTCTATATGCTGTTTGAGCGTGCCGGCAGCGAAGACCAGATGTATTTGAATCCCCCCTGGCTGATCAACAACTCCGTAACCGCGGCCAACACCGCCTCGACCGCCAACAACATGCGACTTGACACCGGCTTCAACCTTTCGCTCAATCCTGCCACAATAAACCTGACCACCATTCGTCTCCGCGCTGTGAATCCCAACAACGTGCAGCCAGAAGTGGACCAGTGGAGCCTCGGCGTCGAGCGGCAAATGCCTCGGCAGACCGTGTTAACTATCGAATATGTCGGCACCAAAGGCACGCACCTTTCGATTCTTCGCAACTTGAACCAGCAATATTTCGACGCCGGTGGATTTCCCACTGGCGTCATTCCTTACGCGAATCTCGGCGCCATCGAATTCCGCGACAATGTTGGCAACTCTACCTATCACGGCCTGGAGTTAAGCGCCCAGAAGCGCTTCAGCCATGACTTCTCGCTCACCGCCGCTTACACGTGGTCTCACTCGATTGATCAGGTGCAGGAACATCTGATCAGTGGCAGCGGTTCGAATAGTTTCTTGCAAAACGAGCATGACCTGCGTGAGCAGCGTGGAAACAGCGACTTCGATTTCCGGCAGCGGCTCTCCTTCAGCTATCTGTACGAACTGCCTTTTGGTCCAGGGAAGCATCTGGTCCAGCAAGGTCCGGCCTCGCACATCCTCCGCGGTTGGCGTGCCAGCGGTATCGCCGCCTTCCACACCGGTCGTCCCTTCACGATCTTCTCCAGCAACAACAACAGCATCGTGCAGGTACGTGGCGGCCTCACGAATGCCCTAGCCGACTGCCTCGGCGGCGGCACCTTGCCTTCCGACCAGCGGACTGTGGACAAGTGGTTTGACACCAGCAGATTCGCCACGCCATCGGGCCGGCTGGGCACATGCGGGCGAAATCAGGACCTGCGCGGTCCTGGCATGTCTGACGTGGATTTTGCGCTTTCGCGAATCTTCAGCTACTTCGGCGAGGGACGCAGCCTCGAATTCCGCTGGGAGACTTTCAATCTTCTGAATACGGCGTATTTCGGGCTTCCCACGAACAATGTGAACTCTGGCAGCTTTGGCAAAATCACAAGTCTTGCCGGCGATCCGCGCGTGATGCAGTTTGCGCTTCGGTTCGCCTTCTGACCCATTTCGCAACGCATGTGACCAAATACTCGTGCTCCGGAGAACGGCTAAGTTCGCCGGGGGTTTTTCTGCGATTCTGTTCCAGCGAGTTTTGTCAAAATCACTTATATTGAATTCCCTTGAGACTTATTCGCTGCTGGAGACTCCTAATGCGCGTTCGGTTTTTGCGGATTCTTACCTTGTCTGTCAGTTCGTTTCTGTTTTCTTTCACAACCCTTTTGGATTCCTCGCCTGCGCCTCTCCGTCCCGGCACTCGTGTTCTCCTCGACGCTCACAATTGCTATCCATACTACGAATGGTGGTTCGATCGCATTGACCGCGCTCTCTCAGCAGGCACTCCTCTTGCCATCGAGCAGGATTTGCTTTGGACAAAAAATCCAAGAACGGGCACGATGACTTCGCTCTTAAGTCATGGAGCCCCGCCGACCGGAACCGAGCCGGGAATGCGGGAGTATTTTTTTGAACGCGTTCGCCCCATCGTCGAAAAAGCCTTGCGCGAGGGAAATCACGGGGATTGGCCGCTAATCACGCTGAATCTCGATCTCAAATCGGAGGAACCAGAACATCTCGCCGCGATTTGGCAGTTGCTGTCGCAATATCAGGATTGGCTCACCACTGCCCCACGCACCGCCACCATCGACGGGATGGAAACGCTGGAAGTCCGTCCCGTTCTCGTCCTGACGGGCGAGTCCGATGCGCAAAAAGCCGTCTTCTACGACCAGGTCGCCGAAGGCGGAAAGCTGCTCGCTTTCGGTGCCGTGCGCACTAACACGCATGACCCCTCCGCGCCGCCTGAAGGGCTGGCGCCGAATCGCGCGGACAACTATCACCGCTGGTGGAACAACCGTTGGCGCGTCGTTGAGCCCGAGGGCCAGTCCAAAGCAGGCGACTGGACTCCGGAAAAAGAATCACGCCTCAAACAGCTTGTTCGCTACGCACACTCCAACAACTTGTGGATTCGCTTTTACACCCTCGATGGGGCCACCAAACAGGAGCTCAGTTGCAACGGCTGGTTCAGCTCCTACAACTTTGGTTCAAAGGAAGCGGTTCGGAAACGCTGGGAAGCCGCAGCCAGAGCGAGCGTGGATTACATCGCGTCGGATCAATACGAAGAAACTCGGCGCCTTCCTCAAATCCCTCAAATCACATAACTCTTTTCTCTGGCATCAGTTAACTGCTTCGGGAGCATCCCCAAGTATCGGTAACTGGTACCCGTGTGGCGGCCCCGTGCCAATGTTCAAAAAGGGCGCGAAGATATAGGGCGATGGGGCGGTGTCGGCGAAGGATGCCATAGCTTCAATGGCTTCGTCGCTGAGCGCGCGGAAGAAGTTTGACTTTGTGTACGTATAGCGGCCAGGCGGGAAGAACGGATCAAATAACTTCTGCATCCGTACGTAGCTGATCCGGTCGATCATGTCAGCGATAGGTGGCTCGAACGTGCGAAGCGGCTTTAGGAGCCCTTTCACCCTCGCTCAGAGGTCCGGAATAACAGACGACCGCCACAGCGAAGACGCGGCCCGCATCCGGCAGAGTCATCGCACCTGCTTGGATGACCAGTTCGTCCGGTATGCTCGCCGTGAACTCGCGGCAAAAACGGACAACTTCCCTTGTCTTCGCCACGGGGAAGAAAACAGCGCCAGCGAGCACTGGTCCAACCTCGTGCAAACGGTATTCGAGCGAAGCCACCACGCCCAGGTTACCTCCGCTGCCGCGCACGCCCCAGAAAAGATCTTCATTCTCGTGGCCGTTCGCAGTCAGCAGTCGGCCACGAGCGGTGACCACATCAAGGCCAATGACGTTGGTACGGACCATCTAAGCGGCGCAGATTTAATTTTGATGACCGACAGGGTCAAGTGCAGGTCACCGATGATGACAGCAGCAAGAGAATCAGCCTCCCTTATGACAAACCGAGCTGACCACATCCTGGTAACGGAATAACCGGAAAAAGTGGGCATCAGGAGGAGGCTGCTGGGAATTCACCTACCTGCTTTGCTCCACCGAAGGATATAGACTGTCTACTGGCATGGGAGTAGAATGCCTACAGTCTTTGGTGAACAAAAAAGAGTTTCTGACGTCTTCTCCATCATGAATGAAGAAATCGACTCAGGCGATGGACAATTAGGATAAGACATGGCGGAAAAGAAAGAGCGGTATCAAAACCGGATTGAGCTGCTGCAGGGAACACTGGATCTGTTGGTTTTACAGACGCTGCAATGGGGGCCGCAGCACGGCTATGGCATCAGTATCGCCATTCGCAATCATTCTGGGGAAATTCTCCAGGTGCACACGGGTTCGCTCTACCCGGCGCTGCACCGCCTGGAGAAACAAAAACTGATCAAGGCGGAGTGGAAGGTTTCGGAAAACAAGCAGCGCGCGAAATATTACCAACTCACAGCGGCGGGCAAGAAACATTTGAGCAGAGAACGTTCGAAGTGGTCGCAGTTCTCGCAAGCGATTGCTGGCGTACTGAACCCGGAACAGACGTAGCCAAGAGACCGGGACGAGGAACTGAAAATACGGGGCGAGGAGTCTATGACCTTCTGGCGGCGGAAAGCACGCGAGACCGAACTCGACGAAGAAGTGCGCACTCACTTGAACATGGCAACACAAGCGCTCACGGAGCGTGGCGTGGCTCAGAAAGAAGCAGAACGCGCAGCCAAGCGCGAATTTGGGAACGTAGAGCTGACGAAGGAAGTCACGCGCGACGCGTGGGGCGGGAGATGGCTGGCGAAACTTAATCAGCGACGCGCGGTACGGCTTGCGGATGTTGTCGAAGAATCCAGGCTTCACCGCGATCGCCGTCCTCACACTGGCGCTGGGCATTGGCTCCAACACCGCTGTTTTTTCGTTGATCGACGCCTTGTTGCTGCGGAGCCTCGACGTTCCGGCTCCCCGGGAGTTGGTCCGAATCACCTTCGGTCCACCTGGAATCGACGGGCCACTCTCCAGCCCGATGTTCGACCGCCTTCGCGAGCGGCAGAGGGTGTTCACAGACATTTTTGCCTGAGAAACGGCCCGATGGTTCTGAGCAAGAAGGGCGTCGCTCGCCCCATCACGGGGGCTTACGCAACTGGCTCGGCCTTTCCCACTTTGAAGCTCAAGCCGCGCCTCGGCCGCCTGCTAACTTGGCAGGATGACGAACCCAGCGCACTCTCGAATGGAGTTGCTGCCGTGATCAGCGAGGACTTCTGGCTCGAGCATTTCGGGGGAGACCCCGGTGTTCTCGGGCAGCCCATCACGGTGGACGGAGGCACTGCGACCATCGTTGGCGTAATGCCACGCTCGTTCAATGGTATTACTGTCGATTATTCACCTCAGGTGGTGCTGCCCTTCATCTTCGATGTAGCGCTTCACGGAAAGTCTTCTTGCCGCTTTCGATCCGACTGCACTTGGTTTTTTACGATGGCGCGCCTCAAGCCCGGCGTCACTTTTGCCCAAGCCCAAGCGAACCTTGCGGCGATTGCGGGAGACGTCCTGAAGGAATCGCTCACAGAGGGCTATCAGAGAATAGATTATTTACGCAACGGAACGCTGTCCTTGATTCCGGGTCGTACCGGCAGTTCCCCTTTGGGGAAGGTTTACGGCCGGGAACTCTGGACGTTGCAGACGCTCGTGGGGCTGCTGATGATCATTTGCTGTGCCAATTTGGCCAGCTTGCAACTTTCGCGCACGCTGAACCGTCAACACGAACTCGTTGTGCCAGCTAGTTGTGGAGAGTATGCTGCTTTCCGCTGAAGTCCTACGGCGAACGGCTGCGCAAGTGTGGCACATAGCAAGTCCGTCGGGAAAAGAGTGGATTGAGCACGGGACTACGCGAAACCTTGGAGCCGCTGTTGCGAGAGGTAGAATCGCTCAACGAGCGCATCCAGGAATACGATCGGCGGATTGAAAAAATGGCCAAGGAGATCCGGAAACGACGCTCCTCAAACAGGTTAAGGGTGTAGGAGACCTGATCGCCACGGCCTATGTGCTGACCATCGAGGACCCGCATCGCTTCCGGAAGAGTCGGGACGCCGGATGTTTTGTCGGGTTGCAGCCGGGGCGGGGGAACTCGGGCGAGAGCGAACCACAGATGCACATCAGCAAAGAAGGTGATGAGTATCTACGAACGCTGCTGGTGCAGGGGGCGCACTATATTTTGAGCCCCTTTGAGGAAGATAGTGATTTGCGGCGCTGTGGGCAGAAGTTCGCGGTGCGAGGAGGGAAAAACGCCAAGAAACGGGCGGTGATGGCAGTGGCGCGCAAGCTGGCGATACTGCTGCATCGGTTGTGGGTGAGCGGAGAGGTGTACGAACCGCTGCGCAATAGCCAGAAGGCGATGCGCGCCGTGGCCTAGAGTGAAGAATTCCCCCACAAAAAAGGGGATGCTAAGGGTCGACGGAGTTGACGATCGTCGTTCCTAGGCGATCCTGGCTCAAAATTTCTCTGTGGAAAACTGAGGAAGGCAGAAAAAAAGAAAAAGGAGCAAAGAGGAAACAAGGAAAGAAGAGAGATGGTATCCAAACAGCCGAGTTCGACCGCCGAGATCAGGTGACTGCGCCAGTGCCTGGACCAGTTTCCTTCGAAAGGGGGAACCGAGGTCGATTATCAGGTCGCAGCACCTACTGAATCAAGTACACCCAACTTGCACCGAGCGACAATCGCTCAACAAAGAGTGCGGATGGAAGGGTGGCGACAGAGGCGGCTTGGCTCAATGGGAACAATCTGGAAAAAGAAGAAATGAAAAAGTGAAGAAGAAGAAAAGAAAAAGAAAAAAAAGAAAAAAGGCTTGACACTTACCGGCCTCATGGAAGGCATCTGCCGATCTACTCTAACAATGGAACCGCCTCAATTCATACCGAGCCGGGAGGTGGCACGTCATGGTGGCCGTCCTGCCTCGCGAGTTCGCGAGTTGCCAAACTGCCAGCCGAGGTCCTAAGATGACAGGCTGAAGCCCTATGACTCCAGAACTGGAACGCGCCCTCAAACGACACACGCAGTGGTTCGGGTCCTACAAAGCATCCGGCGAACTGAAGAAAATACAGGTGTGGCTCGTTGTGAATGGCGGACAGATCGAATTCCTCACTCCGGGGAATTCATATAAAGTGAAGCGAGCACGAAAGAATCCGCGTGTCATGTGTTATGTGGGGAGCAAGGACGGTCCCGCGATTTCTGGAACGGCTCAAATCATTACCGACCGAAGCGAAGTGGCGCGGGTTTACCGAGGGTACTGGAAGACCCACCCGTTGCGGATGGCGATTGTGATCGGACTTCGACTTTGGATTGAGATGCTGTTGAACAAGCGGGTGGTGGTCCGAGTCCAGCCGGACGAGCCGAACCCCTTAGAGGGACTGACCGATCCTGCTACCTGAATAATTCAGAAAACTGCACAGCCTACTGGAGACCCTTCGCCTCTCGGCCTTGAGTCTGTTCAATCCTTTAATAGGGCTTGAGATCACGGATAGGCTGAAGTCACTGTCCTGTTAGCCGCAAATCAGGCGCTACGCCCTCGTTGCTGAAATTTGAACGGCAATTCTCCACGTCATCCACATCGCAAGCACAACGATTCATCATTGAATGGAAGCTTTGTAATTCAACGCGCTGCAATATTTTCGTTTTCAGCCTGTGGTTGCCCTCACAGACACTGCGCAGCAGGTGACACGCGGCGGGTGATTACGGCAATGTTTGGCTCGCGTTCTTTGCCAAGGCGCGCCGGAACAGTTCAGGCGCCTTCATGTGCTCACAGGTCCGTTTGAAATCCTCAGCCGGGCCTCTCCACAGCAAATCGTCAATGGAGGTGAATACGGGAACATCGACTCGAAGTGTCGCGAGAGTGCGAAACAGCAGCACATCTTCCCACGCAGCGAAAAGAGATTCGGCAAGGGGACGCGCTCTCCGTACCATCGGATCCCAGTGACGCCAATCTTTCGGAATATCTTCCAGGTGACGATATTGCGAGAAAATAGCCGCTGCGGTCTTGGATCCCCATCCTGCAATGCCGGGGTAGCCGTCTGCACTGTCGCCTACGACAGCTAGATAGTCAGGAATCGACGACGGTTTTATTCCGAACTTTGCGATCACGCCAGCCTCGTCGCGGAGAGTCTCGCGCCGGCGGTCCAGTTGTACGACTCGCGAGCCCACCACGCATTGGCTGAGATCTTTGTCGGGCGTGCAGATAATAACCTGCCGAACGCGATCATTCTGAGTTGCTTTCGCCGCAGCCGAAGCGAGTGCATCATCGGCTTCGAATTCGGTCATCGGCCACACCAGCACTCCCATGGATTGCAGGGCCTCTTCGAGAATTGGGAATTGCGACAGCAGTGCCGGGTCCACGCCTTCGCCAGTCTTATAGCCCAAGTAAAGATCGTTGCGAAAGGACTCAATCACATGGTCGGTCGCAACTCCGACGTGAGTTGCTCCTCCCTCAATCATTGAGAGAACCGACGCAAGCACTCCGCGAACTGCGCCAATCTCCTGGCCACAGGTGTCTTTGGCGGACGGCACGGCGTAGAAGTAGCGGAATAGTTCGTAGGTCCCGTCAATGAGGTAGATATCCATGAACCCGACTCAGTTAGCAAGCAAAGTAACTAATGAACGATTCTAAGCTCTATCGATCGCCATAAAGAGCATAAGGAGATTGTTTCACGTCTCGCTAGCCAACTTCCTCCTTGATCAGGGCTTCGAGGATCCTTGTCCTCGCGAAGTCCGGTAAATATCGAGATCGCGGTTGCATCTTGATCACTCTTTGGTAATTCTTTTGCCCTTTTCGCCTGAAAATTTGAAAGCTCGCCTGCATGGGCGCGGCCGGTGCGCGAGTAGGCTTCTGCTGTTGCAGAAAGCTCAGAACTAAAAGCAACAGGAATTTCTCAAGCCGCTTCGTGTACTCGACTTTTGGCTCAGCCACAATCCCCCTCAGTGCCGCGCGCCCGTCGAGTCTACCGCGACTCCCCTTTACGCACACGCATACCGATGCCACCTGCAGCTATCGCCAATTCTTTATGTTGTCTTGAATCGGGTCTACTGTTGAAAGAGAACGCGCATCACAGCAGCGTTCGGCTATTTTGCGCTAACCGCCAGTCCCTCTAGCCTCTTCTTATTAATCTTCACCACCACTCCTGCATTCCGGTCCGCCACTTCGCTCACCTTGTACTCTGCCGACGTTCCCATCACTTCCGCCACTTCCGACGGCGTCAATCCATACTTCTCCGTCAGCCACTCCGCCATATTCACGGTCGCGTCGCGAAACGCGCCATCGATCGAGCCATCCAGGCCCATTGCCATGATGTGCGTCTCGGATTCCACTCGCGGCCCAGGCACGCGCTTTCCTGGAATTACGTCTACGGCGAACTCCACGTCCATGGATGTTTCCAGCGCATTCCCGTTCAGCTCACCGTCGCCCTGCGCCGCATGTCCATCTCCCAAATACAACATCGCTCCCGGCGTCCTCACCGGCAAATAGACAGTCGCACCCTCAATCACTTCATTGAAGTCCATGTTCCCGCCGTAGCCGCCTGAATCGCCCGTTCCAGGCGCTGCGGCTGCTGGCGGTGGAGCTGTCGCCACGCAGCCCAGCATCGGTCGCAGCGGCACCGAATAATTCTTCAAGTGTTCCGTCGGTTTTTCCACTGTCGCCACGCCGCGCTCCGTGTCTAAGTGCCACCGCACACTCTTCCCTGCATCTTTCAATTTCACTGCCCATTCCGTGTCTATCCCGCGCGGAACAACATAATCATCGCTCCCCGCCCAGTCGCGATTCAGCCGCAGCCGCGACAGGTGCACGACCAGCGTATCTCCCGGCATAGCCGTCTCCACGTAAAAAGGCCCTGTCTCCGGATTCCCGCCCAGCACGCGCGTTACGCCTTTTTCGTCCGTCCCGCCCGCATCCACCGTCGTCGTGTGCACCGTGTCACCGGGCGAAACTGTCAGTACTGGCTTATTCACCGCCGAAAATTGTCGATAAAACGTGGTCGGTGTGAACTCATGCCGCTGAGGCGCTCCCGCTCGCCTCGGCGGCGGAAGGCTTGCCGTAAACGTATGCGTCCTCGGGTGCGAAGGGTCGTCGGCATCCGTAGATACAATGGTCCCGGTAATCCTCCCGCCCTGCACCATCGCCGTGCACTCCTCCGTTCCGCCCTGCTCGTCTTTCGCCACAAAATGGATGGAATTCCCCGCAACTGTCCCTTCCAGCTTCCGCCCACCAAATTTCCCCGAGAGCTTCCCACTCTCCTCGTTCAGCTCCATCTGAAAATAAAGCGGCGTCCCGTAAAAGTCCGCCTCAACGATCCACTTGCCCGTTAGCGTCCGGCCCCCGTCGCTAGCGGCCTGGCTTGCGTCAAACCTGGCCGGTCCGCTCAGAAGCAAAATCCCAGTCAAGATTCCAAACAGGAGAATATTTTTCATTTGTTTTTTCCTCCACGCACACTCGATGTCAGGAATACGTAAGAATCCGTCTAAAGTTCCTGTCTGCGTCGTCAAGTCCCGAGTGCGCATCCATCTTTGTGGCTGTGGTGTTTCGCCACAACATCGCGGGCGTCAACCTCTTACAGTCGGCGACCACTTGCCCGTCGTTCTGTCTTTACCCGGAATCTCCTTTTTGACCCCCAACCAAATGGCTGCTGTTGTCCCGCCAATCTCTTTTCGCGTCAATGTGAAACACTTTTCGCCCGGATCGCCCAAGGCCTGCGCACTTTGCATGAGTCCCAGGGCGCTGCCATCACCTAACTCGTCAGCTTGATGGCGGAGCTTGCGCGCCAGGACAAAATTCCCCACATAGGATTCAATCCCCGCATGCCGAGCCAGCTCGAAAGCAACGTTTTCCATGCGTTTCGCGCGACGTTGCTGGTTCACGAGACTTTCGCTCAGCGACCGGAGCTTTCTGAAGTCGCCGCGCAAGAAAGCGAGGCGCATTTGTAAATGAAGCCAGGGGATATCATCCGTGGGCGTTTCGCGCGCAAGTTGTTCCAAGGTGGCGTTATCTTTTTCAACGAAAGCGATGCGGTAGCGCAGCATTATTTGAAATGGCGTCAGGGTACCATTCTGGCGCCATTGGTCGACCATTTTCTTGGCCTCGTCAAAACGGCCCCAGATAAGAAGCGCCTGGGTAGCATTGGAATAGGTCGCAGAGGAACGTACCGGGGAATGGTCAATCGCCCAATTGAATTGCTGGAGAGCCTCTTCCGTTCTGCAGAGCTTGGCGTAAGCGATCCCTAGCAGGTTGTAGGCGCCCATGTTGCGGGGATACGCTTGCTTGTACAAAACGCCCACAGCAATTTCTTTCTCCAGATTCCGTGACCTTAACGGTGTGAGCTACGCCCTCCCAGTCTTGGATGGCGAAGCGGCAGGAACGGACGGCCATGACCGCAAAATAGCATATTCTTTCATCCTTTCATTCGCTAGCGCCAACTCTCCCACCCAACCCCAGACTTTACCGTATTCATAGGGGTAATTCGCACCTCCTTCAGCATTGCAGCGAGCTCAAGGTGTCCCTTTCACACTCGATTTGGAGCTGGACAAATACGAGGCTCCCGATACGCCGGGCTTGCGTGCGGTCCTGAAACAGCACTCCATCGAATCCGAAGAATTCAGCGTCTCGCTCGGGGACAATGTTCCGTGGCAAAAAAAAGGAGCAGCTTCAGGCCGTCAAAAGGTGGTTTGAAAGTGACTGGCGGCAGAGCGAACCAAAGCTCCGCACTTCGATTGTCGAAGGCATATCCGTTTTCCTCTCCCAGAGAGCGGGGCACTCGAATACCCGCGGCAGGTCAGCCAGAGCGCACCGGTGTGTCTCTCCGACGCGGGCCGGCCTCCATCTTCTTAACGCCCTTGCGCCAAACAGAATCTGTTCGTTGGCATGCCGCGGACCCCAACCGGTATTTCAAACACTGCGCCAGCGTGGTCTTCGCCCTCTTTGGCGAACAGTGATGCAGTAGTGACAAAGAGCGTGGCCAATGACGGCCCGCCAAAAGCGCAGTTGGTTATGTTCGATACCGGCAGTTCGACAATCTTGTCCAGTTTGCCGGTAGGGCAGATCCGCAGGACGCATGCCCCATAAAAGCGGCAATTCCACAAATACCCCTCTTCGTCCATCGCTGACCCGTCAGGAACACCCGGCTTCGTCCCGGAGAGAAATGGACGCCGGTTGCTGATCGAGCTGTCTTTGGCGTCGTAGTCGTACGCGTAAATCGCATTGCTGACCGAGCACCCGCAATAGAACGTTTTCTGATCCGGGCTCCACGCCAACGTATTCGTGATGCCGAAGCCCGCATCCCAAACTGATACTCGCCTGTCGGGCAGCACGCGATACAGGGAACCCGTCTTGCCCGACACCTCCACATTGCTCCCATCCGGGGCCACATTATTGCGCATGCTTCCGATCCAGAAAACTCCGTTCGGATCGGTGGCGCCGTCGTTCAAACGGTTGTAAGGCCAGTTCGGCTCGGGATTGGCGAAGTCGCTGCGCTGATCGGTAGACGGCCGCCACAAAATCAGCCCCGAACCCAATGCCACGAGCAAGCATTCTGGGTCCGTGGTCAGGGATAACGCACACACTGGCTCGCCGAAGTCCCAACTCGTTTTCTGCCTAGACTGAAGGACGTAACGTTGAATCTTGAAGCCGTTGACGTCCGTCCAATAGACGCTGGCGTGTTCGGGATGCCACAGCGGGCTTTCTCCCACGATATTCTTCGAGTCGTCCAAAATGCGCACACTGCTCATGCGTCCGTGTATTGCTCCGTGGGCCTTAGCCGTTTTTCGACTAGGAGCGACGCCATCCGGCTATTCTGCTGGCGCCGTTTGTTTGAGCTCCACAGCCCGGTAGCCGCCTCGGGCTTGGTAGTACAGGAACATGCCTCCGAAAATGCCGACCAGCACGATTGGCGCAATCGTCGTGTAACGGAACGCTTGGGCCGCACCGCGCTCGTCGTAGATCCTTCCCATCAACGGCAAGGCCTGGTCTACTGCTACATTTCCGATCGCACCCATCACTCCCAGCAACAGCGCTCCGCCCTTGGGGAACTGTTCGCTCGTGATGCCTAACATCGTCGGCCAGAAGTAGCACACGCCGATGCCGAAGACCGTCGCCGCCGCAAACGCTGTTAGGGCGTTATGCGCGTAACTCAGGGCGAACAGACCGGCGCTCGCGAGAGCCGCACAGCCGAGGATCAAGCCCACGGGAGAGACTTTATGCGCGATCGGGCCGGCGAAAAATCGCAGCACGAACATTAGCCCGCTGATGTACACCAGCACGAGAATTCCCGGGGTATGCGCAATGTTCCACAGCACCGACTCCATCCACTGGTTTGGCGCCAGTTCCGTGGTTGCTGTCAGCACCATGCAAAAAGCCAATAATAGGAACATCGGCCGCAACCCTTCCCGAAACATCTCTGCCGCGGAGACGCCGGAGGCGACTCGCTCGGTTGCCGGGAACTTCTGCCCCAACGCCATTACTCCATAGACCACAGCCGGGATCAAAATGATCCCCATCTTGATCTTCCATCCGATGTTCAGCGCAGTGAGGGCATACGCAGCTAGGCCGCCGATGATCAAGCCCCCCGGCCACCACGCGTGGAGCATATTCAGCTTGTGGGTTTTCTCCTCGGCATAGACGGTTGCAATCAGCGGATTGATGACTCCTTCTACCAGGCCATTGCCCAATCCAACGATGAACGTAGCCAATTTCAGCACGCTGTAACTGGGCGCAAAGATGGTCAGCGAAACGCCGGCGATGTGCAACAAGCAAGCAATACTCAGAAGCGACCTCATCCCGAGGGCGTCGCAGAGCGGGCCGCCGATGACTATGGCGGCCGCAAATCCGAGAAACGCCTTGCCGGCAAATATGCCCACCAGCTCTTTGTTCACGTGAAAGTATGCGCCCAGATCATCCAAGATGGCGGCGCGAATGGAAAAGACCATGGCCGTGGTTACCAACGCAAAGCAACTGGCAATGAACAGACGCCGTCGCTTGCCAGCGGATAAGATGCCATTCCCCTGCTTGACCGCTTGTGTGTTCACCCCTGCGTCTCCTTTCCTCCTTCGCTCGACTGCCCCTACCAGTTCGGCGGAGCCCCGACCGGATACTGCTCCAGATCCAGCACGGACCCGGTTATACACGCGCTCTCGTCGCTCGCAAAATACAGGGCAGCTAACGCAATGTCACGGGGAAACAGCAAACGGCCAAACGGCCGCGTGCGTATGGCCTGATCCACCCAGTTTTCGCCCCTGCCTTCCTCGATTTTCACCCGGTGCTCGTTAGGAGTAAGCGTCCACCCGGGATTGATCTGGTTCACGCGGATGCGATACTCGCTGAGGTAGCTCGCGGTGTTCTTCGTGAGCGTCATCAGCGCGCCCTTGGATGCGGAATAAGCCATCAGCTTCGGCTCTCCGATATACGCATTGACGGATCCGATGTTGATGATGGATCCGCGTCGCTGCTGTTTCATGTAAGCAACCGCTTCACGCATACAGAAAAAGGCACTGCGCACATTCGTGGCAAAAACCTCGTCCCACATCTCCGCTGTAGTATTCTCGATGCTCCCGCGTGGGTTGATCGCTGCATTATTGACCAGCACGTCGATGCGCCCGTAGATCTCGACCGCCCGCGCGATGAGCGCGCGGCAGTCTGCCTCGACACGCACGTCAGCCCGCTGGAATATGGCTCGCCCGCCTTCCTTCTCGATGCTGGCTGCAACGGCTGCTCCGTTCACCTTGTCTTTATCCGAAACCACCACCGTTCCGCCTTCGTTTGCGAACACTCGCGCGATCCCTTCGCCCATCCCCGCGGCGGAGCCGGTAATTACGGCAATGCGATTCTCTAAGCGAGCGGTGTTCAAAACGATGCTCAAAAATGCTCCGCGATCTTTGCTCGCAGGAAGCGGACCGATTCTTTCAGTTCACCCATGCCGTTTACGCCGTCTTCGATGGAGATCCATCCATCGAACCCCTCCGCTTTCAGCCTCGAAAAAATCTGATCGTAATCATTCAATCCCATTCCGATCACTCCGTGCTTCAGATTCTTGGCGTAGCCGGTTATTCCCTCCTGCCGCTTCAGCTCCTCCAAGGTCCCGCTGGCCACGTACCTGTCCGATGCATGCATCGTCACGACCCGGCCTCGGACCGCCTCTAGCACCTTGAGTGGGTCCTCCCCTGCGAGGATCGCATTCGATGGATCATAGTTGATTCCAAACCAGGGCGAATCAATCTGCGTGATGATTTCCTGGAAGATGTCCAGATCCTGCGCGAACTCGGGATAGCGCCAGAAACCGTCCTTGTAATGGTTCTCCATGTTAAGGACGACTTTCCGTGAGGCGGCGTGATCGAGCAGCGACCGGATGGCGTCAACCGTCCAGCGCACTCCCGCGGCCCGCGATACCCCTTCGCGCCGTTGACCGGACAATACTCGGCAAAACGTCCCGCCCAGTTCAGCCGTGACGTCGATCAACTGTTTCTCTCGCTCGATTTCAGCCTGGCGGGCCTGCTCGTCTGGAGTAGTGAAATCAGGCGACGCGCACATCATCGGAGCATCCAGCCGGTGCTTCACCAATTGCCTCCTCACGCATCCGAGGTACTGCGGCTCAAAGCTCTCGAAGAATGCCGGGTACATTTCCACACCGTCGACGCCAAGCGCCGCGGCCAGCTCGATCCAATCCAAGAGCGTCATCGTCCGGGTGGCGCACAGCTCATACATGTAGCATTTGGGAAAAACGCTCAGTCTTGGCATAAACGCGGCCCCTCAACTAGCACGGGGACGAGGTATCGTCACTCGCTCTTCGCCTTAGCCCTGCCGCACGAATCAGTTGGGCTGCAACACAGCTTTCACGTATTTGCCCACGTACATCCCCTCGAAACAATCCTTCCAGCGATCGAGCGCCGCCACCTGACTGATGATTGGCCCGAGATTGATCTGTCCGGCGCCCAGCATGGCCACGACTTTTTCCCAATTCTTGAATGTGTGGCTGAAGCTCCCCTGAAGTCGCACGGCCTTTTGGACGAGGGGGTCAAGGGAAAAATTCAGCGGCTGGGGCCCCCACCCCACTTTGGTGATTTGCCCGCCCGGACGCACAATTTCGAGCGCGACCTGGAGCGCCGCCGATGCGCCCGCCGCATCAATCACCAAGTCGGCGCCAAGTCCGTCCCCAATCCCGCTCACGGATTCCCTCATGTTCACATTCTGAACGTCCACGGTCTGTGTGGCGCCAAGCACTCGTGCCACCCCGAGCCGCGACGCATCCCGCGACGTTCCGGCGACAAGCAACGTTCCTGCGCCGGCCTGCCGGGCCATCTCGGCGCAAAGGAGACCGATAGGGCCGGGGCCTATTACAACTACAGTGTCCCCAGGTCGAATCTGGCTCTTCACGGCCACGGCGTTATAGGCGACACAACAAGGCTCGGTCAGCGCGGCGCGCGCAAAGGGAAGCGTGTCCGGTATGTTGTGCAGGCAGCGGGCTGGCACGCAGACGTAGTTAGCCATCGCTCCATGCGTCCCCGAGCCGAACCCCGAACGTTTGGGGCACAGATTGTATTCCCCGGCGCGGCAATAGATGCACTCGCCGCAGATTGACGCGGCGGTCTCCGAAACGACGCGGTCTCCCTCACGAAATCCTTTTACCCGCCGCCCCACTCGCGCAACTGTGCCGCAAAACTCATGGCCGAGCACGACAGGCACGCGCACTGGCCAGCTCTGCGAGTTGTGATACTGATGGATGTCGCTTCCGCAGACTCCGACGGCGCCCACACGCAACAACACCTCCTCTTCGTCGATTTCCGATACGGGCATCTCCCGCAACTCGACGGAAAGCGGCGCGAGGGCGTAGTGCACCAAGCCGGTCATCATCTCCGTCATTCCCGAATCCTCCGCGTAATCTCACTCAATACCGTCTTCAAGTCGCCGGCAGCGGTTCGGAAGGAATGCGCGTCCACGGCGAGCGGCGCGCCAATCACAACCAGCGGAGCGCCGCGCTTGGGCATTTGCACTGCCTCTTCCAGAGTAAGTCCACCGACCGCTTGCACCGGAATCCCGACCGCGTTCACCACCGCATCGAGGTCCGCAAGCGGGCTAAGTCGGCCCCGCCCGGCCGTCGCGAACCCGTTGCGCTCGTCATAACCAGTGTGATGCACGATGTAATCCACTCCTAACTCTTCCATCCTCCGGCTCGCCGAGATCTTGTCTTCACACGCCAGGTTGTCGCCCATCACTTTGATGCCGCGATCCCGGACGGCTCGGACCACAGCCTTGATCGTCTCCTCGTGTGCGCGGGCCATGACCACCACATGCGTGGCGCCTGCCCTGGCCATCATCTCCGCCTCAAGATAGCCGCCATCCATTGTCTTGAGGTCGGCGACGATCGGGTGCTGCGGGAAAGCGAGCCGCAAGGCGCGCACGCCGTGCAAGCCCTCCGCCAGAAGCAAGGGCGTTCCGGCTTCAAGCCAATCCACGCCCGCCTCGACGGCGATGCGCGCCGTTTGCAGCGCCTCTGCGATATTCGTGAAGTCCAGTGAAATCTGGACAACCGGCGGATGCGAGTTGGGCAAAGTTGGAAACTCCCTCCGAGCTCCGCGAATCTGGCGGCACTTCAGTTGGGGGGGCGCAAACGGCCAAAGGCTCGAAACAAGACTGTAACACCTTTACGGGGCATACCGTTTCCATTTCCGATCCCGTTGCCATGACCGTCATGCAATGGACCGACGAGACGGACGCCATCCCCGATTCGAAAATTGTCATGAAGACCGCACTACGCCCTGGCCCTGTAGGAGCAAGACCGCCAGTGCTAGACGCCTGCCAGCGAGAGAAAGGGGCGTTCATATCCGAACGGCGAAACCCAGAAAATCGAAGACCTAGGCGAGCGCACGGTCCAGGGGATTTTGACGCATGGGTGCCGCGTCTCCACATTCATCCCAGCCGGCGGTATTCACAACGACCAGCCGTTGACCGTCACCGATGAATCCTGGACCTCCGACGAGCTGCGCCTCAACTCTCCTCAAGCTCCACCATGACCTGTGATCGGCACCCTGCGGCGGGAATACTTGGATCACATGTTGTTCTGGACGACGGCAGACCTCGAAAACAAGCTGCTCGATTTCACGACCTACTTCAACAAACATCGCACGCATAACTCACTGGAAGGGCAAACGCCGGATACGCCCACGTCACGACCACCAGCCAATCTCCACTCGTTTCGATGGCAACCACACTGTCGAGCCCTTATCAGACCCCGGTGGCTGCCTGATTTGTCAAAGACTCGCGCTCGCTGTGGTATTAGTCGACCTCGCCAACTCTTCCAAAGAAATCATTCGGTGTTTCGCAATTACAGGGCGTTTCGCGGGATCTCATCGTTCACTCCGACCGGATACGGCGCGACGTACAATCGGTTCCCGTAACAATTCGCCAGAGAACCTTCAGCACGCCGGGTGTATATTACTGGCCGACTTCATCGCCTGCCGGCGTAAGGAGGGCTTTATGAAGGCTTCTAATCAAAGGACGCGCATCCGGGGCTTGGTTCTTTCCATTGCGGTTCTATCGGTGATCTCTAGCTCCTCCCATTTCACTTTGGCGCAAACGACGACGACCGGTCAGCTCATCGGGCAGGTCACCGATCCCACCGGAGCCCTCGTGCCGCAGGCGAAAGTCGAATTGCGTGACACTGCGACCGGCGCGGTACGTACGACCACAACTGACTCCGCTGGGCAATACGCGCTTGCGCAAATCGCGCCGGGCACTTATTCGCTTACTGTTTCGGCGCACGGTTTCGCGCAGACGGTTGTGCCGTCCGTGACGGTTCAGGTGGGAAAAACAGCCAACATCAATGTAGAGCTGAAGGTGGGGAACGCGACGGAGGTCGTTGAAGTCCGGTCTACGCCCGGAGCCGAGCTGCAAACCATGGACGCGACCGTCGGCAACACGATCGGAGGGAATGAAATCGTTGCGCTGCCAACGTTGGAGCGCAATACCACTAGCTTATTGTTACTGCAACCGCTGTCTACGCCGCAACAGTTCAGCTCTCAATCTAGCCGTTTCGGCGGACAAGTAGCCGGAGCGCGCAGCGACCAGAATTCATTCCTGCTGGATGGCGGCGAGATCACGAATCCAGTTTCAGGGAACTCCGACTATTACAAGGCATTCAATGGCGGGCCTGAAGGCGCCATTCCCACGCCAGTAGAAAGCATCCAGGAATTCAACGTCGAGACCAATAATCCGAGCGGCAGCCAGAGCCTTAGCCTGGGAGGTGGCGCGCAAGTCATTATGGTGACCCGTCGCGGTGGCGACCACTACCACGGCTCGCTCTATTACAGCTACAACGGTTCAGTGCTGAACGCCAATCGGTGGGACGCAAACCGAGTGGGCCGTCCGAAGCCAAATGTGGTGAATAACCGCTTTGGCGGCAGCCTCGGCGGACACGTGCTCCCCAATCAATGGAAGAGCTACTTTTTCGTCAATTACGAAGGTCGCCGCCGCAATGAGGCGGTTTTCCTGACACGCATCGTGCCTACTGCCTGCCTAAAGCAAGGCATCCTCCGTTTCAAGGATGCCGCGGGAAACACGGTGGGTTACTCCATGGTGCCTGGTGCACCCAACGCTGCGTGTAACTCTGCGGGCACCGGTTCTTTCGATCCTCGCGGATTGGGGATGGCACCACCGATAAGCAAGCTGTGGGCGCTGGAGCCCGCAGGCAATGACATTTCCCAGGGCGACGGCCTCAATACCATAGGCTTCTCGGGATTCGGGAAGATGCCGCACAACGATAACTTTGGGTTGATCCGGGCGGACCACGACTTCGGTTCTCGGTTTCACTGGACCGCCAGCTATCGCCACTACACGGAAGCGGCCGGAATTCTTCGGCAGGCTGATATTGGAGGACTTGTCAGCGGCGACGTGCTTGGAACACCAAAGATCCTCTCTGACATACCGCGGCAGCCGCGCTTCCTGGTGACGGGACTGACCGCCAGCCCGACTCCCGCCTTCACCAACGATGTGCACGTCAGCTGGCTGCGCGATTGGTGGCAGTGGAATTCGCTGCCGCCGTTTCCGCAGGTTTCGGGAACGCCCGCCGCTCTGGTGCCCGGAGGCGATACCGTCAATGCTCTGGTTCCAGTGAACATTGACACCCAGGGGGCACGTACCCGTCGCTGGAACTCACATGGCTTGTCGGTGCGCGACGACGTCACGTGGGTGCGCGGGGGCCACATTATCCGTCTGGGTGGCTCGTTGAATCACACTTGGGCTGATTTTGTGCGCGATGACGGCCAGCAGAACTCGCAGAAGACGTTGCAGTACTTCATCGGTAACACCAGCCTGGGCGGGATCAGTTTTCCCAGTTCGGCCCGACCGCCTGCGTGCTCGGCCTCCGTCACCACGAATTGTTTGCCGAGCAGCCAGAATTCCACTTGGAACGGCTTGTATGCGGAGGTGCTGGGCATGGTGGATGGCGTCACCATTCTGCGCGCACGCGACGCCAATCTTGGGCTGCTGCCACAAGGCACCGATTTGAGTAACACCGTTACATACAAGCAGGCCACACTTTATGCTCAGGATACCTGGCGAGTGCGGCCTACGCTCACGCTCACGGGTGGATTGGCTTGGGCCGCGAGCGTGCCCTCGCTGCCTGCCGATAATGGCAAACTGATCATGACGGTTTCGGCGGCCGATGGCAGGGCCCTGTTGCCGCGCACATATTTGAATCAGCGCAGCCAAGCCGCTCTTGCCGGACAGATCTTTAATCCGGTAGTCGGATTCACTCCTTTCCGCAACATGGGCCGCGATTATCCATGGTCGCTTGTTACCGACAATTTTGAGCCGCGCGCGGCGCTGGCTTGGCAGCCCAAATTTACCTCCGGCATTTTGGGCAGGATTTTCGGCGACGGCAAGACCGTGCTGCGGGGCGGCTACTGGCGCTTTTTTGATCGCCTGAATGGTGTGCAAGCGGTCATTGATACGCTACAGAGCGTGGGCATTGGACAACCGCTGTTGTGTCAGGGTCCCGGGCTGAATGCCGCCACCGCCAGCGATTGTCGCGGCAGCAGTGGCACAACCCCAAGCACAGCATTTCGCATTGGAATTGACGGCAGCACCATCCCGCTTCCGACCATTGCCGCCACCCTTACGCCGCCGATCATACCAGGCAACACTCTGGTGTCGAACGCAACCATTGCTGTCGTCCCGAACTCGTTTGTGCAGGACCCGCAGTGGACGCCGGGTTCACACAACCAGTGGGACTTCACGATTCAACGCGAGTTGCCGGGAAAGAGCCGCATTGAAGTCGGCTACGTCGGGCACACTGCGCGCAACATCTATCAGGGCATCGATCTTAACCAGGTTCCACTCTTTATGACGGCGGGCGGGCAATCGTTTGCGCGGGCGTTCGACGCTCTGGCCGCGGACCCCAACTTGACTAAGAGCCAGACTTCGTCTCCGGTAGCGGCACAGGCTTTCTTTGAGGCTTCCTTGGCAGTAAACAGCAAATTCTGCTCGGGCTTTCCCAGTTGCAGCGCCGGCGTGGCCTCTAATTTTGCCTCACAAATCGCCAACCAACGCGTGCGCGACGTCTTTCAGGGCATCCAGTCGGCATTCAGGTTGGGACCTGCTACCGCCGCAGCCACGCAGATCAGCGGTGGTTTGTTCTTTTGGTCTAGTCTCGCTCTCTCCAATTACCACGCGGGCTTCGCCTCTTATCGCATCCGCGCATACAAGGGTCTTACGCTGGATGCCAACGCAACCTACGCTCACAGTCTTGATAATACCGGCGTCAATCAGGACACCGACCAGGCATTCACAAACAGCTACAATCCGGACTACGACTACGGGACATCGCTGTTCGATCGCAAGTTCGTCCTCACCGTGCTCGGCACATGGGAGCTGCCGCTGCACGCCCAAACAGGATGGCTTAACCGTGTGATCGGCGGGTGGGACGTTTCTCCTATCGTTAGCGTGGCCAGTGGGCTTCCACTTCGAGTGTTGGACGGCTCCGGGCAGGAATTCGGCCAAACGAGTCTGGGCGCAGCTTCCGAAGCGGTTCGTATCGGTTCAGGACGCACCGAGAGCGGCATTCATCATGTCGCTCCGGCCAGTGGCTGCGGCTCCAGCGCTAGTGGAACCGGCAGTGGCCTGAATATATTCGCGGATCCACAAGCAGTGTGCAGCCTGTTTCGCCCAATTCAGGTGAGCGTAGATAGAACGTCGCGCGGGGGCACGCTGCGCGGATTCAAGCCTTGGGACGTGGCCCTGGGCGTACGAAAGAAGACTGCAGTGACCGAACACACCTCAGTCACCTTTGGCGCGGAATTCTTTAACCTCTTTAACCATGTGAACTTTCTGGATCCTGCGGTCAGTTTGCAGAGTCCGCAGACTTTTGGCGTCATCACCACGCAAGGGAACGATCCGCGTGTGATTCAGCTCGGCGTGCGCTTAGATTTTTAACGAATTCACCAGCAAGCTCGGAAGCTGTGTAGCCGTTGTACTTATTGGCGCGACATCAAAAACACTAGCTTCGGGTCTTTGTCTAACAGTGCGGCCTTGGCAGGATCGAGATCTGACTATGCCGCATAGAGGCGTTCTTGGCTGGATCGGACGGGAGATTCGCGGGATCGTTGCTGGACTGAGACCTTCTTGTGTTGAGCAGTCACCGTCGCCCTTAGCGACATCGGCTTGGACATACCCCGTCTTCCTATTAGAATTATAGTAGGTTTTCATTTCCGATCTGCAATGACTCGATGAGCAGATAGCGGCAGCCTTTCAGGCATCCCCACTCCTCCATAGTCGTGTTTCGCGCCAGCCTGCTCCATCCACTCCTGATCTGGGTACGGCGTGAATCCTGCCAGATTCACCCGGCGAGTCTCCAAGTGGATGAAGAACAGCACATAGTAGGTCGTCAACCCCTTGAGCGTTAGGACTTCCGTCGTGAAGAAGTCCGTCCCCACCAAAACGTCCCGGTGTGCGCGGATAAAGTTCTTCCATGAGATCGATTGCTTTCGCTTCGGCGCTGGAGAAATGCCGTGGCGACGGAAGATGTTGCCCACCGTCTGATCGGATAGACGATGACCTAGATTTGCCAAGGCACCTACGATCCGATCGTAGCCCCAGCTCGGATTTTCCCTCGCCACCTGCACAACTAAGCGTTCTGTTTCCTGATCTACCTTGGGGCGCCCTACCCTTCGACGGGATTTCGACCCATCAAATTTGTTGGCGATGAGCTTCCGATACCAACCCAGAATCGTTTCGGGCTTGGCCGTTGCCGCCACGTCCGCCAGCGCCTTTCGACCCAGGCGGTGACTCCGTCGCATACCAGGTGTGGGCACGAGGCTATTACTACGCAGCCGGGGCAAGGGACACCACGCCGCCGTGCGAGCGTTGGCCTTCAAATGGATTCACGGTTGTATTTCGTTGCTGGAAAGATGGGGTTGTTTATGATGACGGCAAATATCTAGCCTCGCTTGCCAGGTACGGCTCTCCCCTGGCTGCCGTCGCGGCAGCGAAAAACTTGTGAACTCCATGTGGATATTCGGTGGATAGATTGTGGAGGCGGATCAGAAACATCACAAAAACTATTTGACAGACTCACTCAGAAGTTTACTTTGTTTCCGGCACTGATTCCGCAGCAAAACGCCCACGTCCGTGTTCGGCGGGGCGCGGAAAGAGCATGAAGTCCGGACATGCGGCTTTTCCGAATCTGAGATTCGGCTTCCTCAAAAGTGACATTGCACCGCAAAATGCCAAAGCCCAACCCCAAGCTGATCCTGCCTGGCTCCATCCGGGATTTTGTCGCGCGGCAGGCGACGCTTCCGGTCGAAACTTTCCTCGGAAATCGTGAAACGCCCGATTGTCCTTACGGCCAGTATTGGCTCCGCGCCGTCGCAGCCATGCTTCTTTCGGGACGGATTGCGCCCAAGGCTGACGACTTCCCCAACATGACGGATGTGAACCGGATCTGCAAGGAAGCAAACTTCGACCAATACCTATTCGAAACGACAAGCCAATTTCTGGTGGCTGCGGAAATCATCCGGCCGAACGAACAAGAATCAGGCTACAAGCCCGGCAAGTACAGCAAAGCTTATTGGAACCACGAGTTCGAGCGTTTGCGGGAAGCGGCGCGCCACGGCTTTCTCGAATTGGTCCAGCGGTCCACCCCCGTTCGCGTGTGGCGGGTCACCTTCGCCTTCCATTCAAGTCTGGACAGCCTTGTGGCGTTGTTTGCGGCAGCGTTTGAAGGCCTGGCGATCCCGAACGAGCAAGCCGGCCGCATCTTCCTCGGGTTCAGCAAGCTGCCCTCTGCGGACTTGATCGATCTCGGCAAGCGGCTCGGCTTCAAGGATCTCGAGTACGAGGCCGCAAGCTGGGACGGGTGGCTCGACGAGCCGGGGCAGAAGGCCCTGCTTGCTGCGCTCTATGGATCCGACTGGGCCTATACGGCGGACCACAGGAAGCAAGAATGGATGTTCCTAAGCGACACCGCTCGGATCATCTTGGGGCTCCTCGCGCCGCCCGAACTGCCTCCGCCCGTGCTCGACTTCAAGGTGCTCCCCAACTTTTGTGTTTTGGCCGGCGCGGACCTGCCGCACGAGAAACTCGTGCCCTTATTCCGCCATTGCAAAATCAAGCGCATCGACCGAGTATTCGAATTCGAGCTCAACAAGAGGCAGCTCGTCGAGACCAGTTCGCGATCGTCTGCGAGCAAGCTCGAGAAAGTGCTCGAGGAATCGGGGCCTCTTCCTGCAACGGTTGAGAGCCTCCTGAGCCAGAGGCCGCGCGTGGGCGGCGAAATACGGATTCGCGGCTGCAGTGCGATTGTGCAACCCGAAAGTGCAGAGGTTCTGGACGCTATTCGGCAGCACAGCCACCTGAAGGGGTACCTCGCAACGGGGGCACCGAAGGGTTATCTGCTCATCAAGCAGGGGTCGAACCCGAACAACTTCGTCAATCGCTGCGAGCAACTCGGATTCAGGATCAACATCTTGCAGAGCTAGGTCGGGAGAAAGAACGAATGCCCACCGCACAGTACGAAAATCCTCTCATCGTGCAGAGTGACCTTACGGTTCTGGTCGAAGTGGATAGTCCGGCCTACGTCGAGGGACGGGATGCACTGGCCCGCTTCGCAGAGCTTGTGAAGTCGCCCGAGCATGTTCACACCTATAGAATCACGCCGCTCTCGATCTGGAACGCGCGTGCCGTCGGCGTGACCACCGAATGGATCCGCGACAAACTGCGCGGGCTCTCCAAGTACGATGTGCCGCGTCACGTCGAAATCGAGATTGCCGACTACGCCGGGCGCTACGGAAAACTGAAGCTGACGCGGGATCACCGGGGTCTTCTGCTTGGCATTTCGGAAGCGGCGCTCGCCGAGGAACTGGCTCGCCATCGAACTGTGGCCTCGCTGCTCGCCCGGCGTATCGGACCTGGGGAGTTCCTTGTTGATCCGGCCGAGCGAGGCCGGCTCAAGCAAGCGCTGATCAAAGTCGGCTACCCCGTGGAAGACCTGGCTGGCTACGTCGAGGGCGAGCGACTTGATATGACTCTGCGCACCGAGACGCGAGGAGGGCTGCCTTTCCGCCTTCGGGGTTATCAACGGGAAGCTGCCGAGACGTTCTACGCCGCGGGAACCTCGCGCGGCGGATCCGCGGTCATTGTATTGCCCTGCGGTGCCGGTAAAACCATCGTCGGCCTGGCGTGCATGGCCCTCCTGCAAACCTCGACTGTTGTATTGACGACCAGCGTTACAGCGACTCGTCAATGGATTGCTGAGCTGATCGACAAAACCACACTGCCCGGTGAGGCAATCGGAGAATACACCGGGCAAACCAAGCACATTCGACCGGTCACCGTCGCCACCTACAACATCCTCACTTGGCGTGCAGACAAGAAGGGCAGGTTTGAGCACCTCGAGCTGTTCGACGAGCGCCAATGGGGCCTGATCATCTATGACGAGGTCCATCTGCTGCCGGCGCCCGTCTTCCAGGTGACCGCCGGGCTGCAAGCCCGCCGGAGGCTCGGCTTGACAGCCACGCTCGTGCGCGAGGATGGCCGTGAGGACGACGTGTTCGCGCTGATCGGACCGAAAAAGGTCGACCTGCCCTGGAAGGAACTCGAGCGTCAGGGCTGGATTGCTTCGGCCCACTGCCATGAAGTGCGTGTGGCCATGCCTGAGGCCTTGCGCATGGACTACGCCGTGGCGTCCCCGCGCGACCGCTTCCGCATCGCCGCCGAAAACCCGCTCAAAAAGGAGATCGTGCGCCGGATTCTCTCTTATCACCCGAATGCTCAGACTCTGATCATCGGCCTGTATGTCGAGCAGCTTCGCGAACTGGCGGATGAGCTCGGGGGCCCGCTTTTGACCGGAACCACCCGGCAGGCTCGGCGCGATGAGTTGTTTGCGCAGTTCAAAGCGGGCACGATCCGCTTGCTCGCCGTTTCGAAAGTGGCCAACTTCGCCGTCGATCTGCCCGACGCGTCAGTGGCGATCCAGATTTCTGGGACGTTCGGTTCTCGTCAGGAGGAGGCCCAGCGACTGGGCCGCATTCTGCGTCCCAAGCCGGGTGAGAACCAGGCGCACTTCTACACCCTGGTCTCCCAGGATACCGTCGAACAGGATTTTGCGCTAAGGCGGCAACTCTTCCTTTGCGAGCAGGGTTATGAGTACGAAATTCACGACATCGAGCAGATGTTCCAAAAGAGGCTGGCCGAGGAGAGTTGTCCGAGGCTTCCTTTCCCGGAAAGCAAGGGAGCCAGTGCGTGACGACCCGGCTCCAACTTTTTGGTGAGAGGGTGCCAGCATGACCTCGACGACTGAGGTTTTGGATTCTCTTCTGCCGCTCGTCGAACCCAATGGCCCGGAGTTGCATCTCGGCGCAGCCATCTTGGAGGTTGCCGAGCCGGCGCTACTCACGGAACTGGCCGCCGATTCCCGGATTCGCCGGTATCTGCTCGGGCGCCTCTCGGACACCGTCGCGCTGGTCGACCCCGGCCATGCCCAAGACATGGAGAAGGCGCTGCTCAATGCGGGCCACACTCCCAAGGTGATCGAAGGAGATTCGGAATGAAGCTCGACCACGTCCTCGCCTCGAAGCTCAAGTTGCACGCCGAACTTGGTTATTTGCGCTCGAATGAACTAAAACGGGCGGCCCGGTTTTGGTTGGGGAAGGGAGCCGCATCCTACAACAAGGACAGGTGCCTCGTCGCCCTGACCCAGGCCATGAAAAGCGAGGATTCCGCCCGGCGCGTCGAGACGGCTTTATCGGACAGAGAGCGGCAGGTTCTGGGCATCTTCAGCCGCTATGGTGATACGCTTCCCGGCGGCGTCTTGACGGCCGAGATGCGCGCCCGGGGCCTCACCCCGCCCAAAGACAAAGACTCGGTCTACTCGTACCGATGGCAAGCGAACGACCTCATCAGCGGACTAGCAGAAAAGCTTGTGCTCCTGGGCGGCAACGGCTCCTATTTTTCGAGTTACGATCATCATGGTTATCCGCAATTATCGCTGCATCCCGCGCTCGTGAAGGCGGTCAAGCCCGCTGCTCCTTTGTCATGGAGCGCGTCCCAGGCATGCGATGAAGCCTTCCGAAGCGAGCGCCGATCATCGGCCGCGGTGGCGCTCGATCTGTGGCGAGTTGCCGCAGCGTTGCGTGCGAGGGGGACGTGGGCGACCGTCAAGGGCGACCTGCCCGCGAAGGCTACTCGCACCCGGATGCGCAAAGAGCTAGGTCTGCGCGACGCCGAGGCGGACCCGCTCTCGCCTCCCGATCCCGAGTCGCTATTCTATGAACTCCTCCGTGGCATGGACTTCATAGATTTTGATAGCCAGCCGAGCTGGATCCGAGAGAAAGCCCTCAACCGACACCTCGCACAGCCCGCCGCCATGCAGGCCTGGCACTGGGTGCGCGCTTGGCTCGGTATGGCGCTCTGGCAGGATGGGGTCGGCGTTGTTCCCGATCGCGACAGCTACTCCGAGTTCGTTCGCATCGAGCCCCAAGAGCTCTCGCACGCTCGTCACTTGCTCGCCTGGGCTCTCTCGAGGGTCGCGCACAGCTCGCTTGGCTGGCTCGACCTCGAGGTTTTCTTGCGCGACCTCTGGCAGGCCACGCGGGAGTCTCCGATCAAGTTCTACTGCCATAACTTCGCCTGGGATCCGAATTTCGAGATGGCTCGAAAAAAGGAACACTATTCTGACCAGAACAACCGCCAACTGGCTTTCTGGCTCGATGACGAGGGCATCTGGGCGTCGAACGCCCTTATGGTCACGCTCTTTACGCTGGGACTAGTCGAACGCGGCCAGGCTGCCGGACGCAAAGGCCGCCCGTGTTTTCGCCTGACCGAACTGGGGCGGATGGTGTTCGGCGCGCCGGAAATCGAGGCGGCTACAAAGCCGGAAAAGGCGCGTTTTCTTACCGTGCAGCCGAACCTCGAGGTGGTGGCGTACCTTGAATCCGCCGACGCCCCGCAGATTTGCAAGTTAAGCCGGTTTGCAGCCTGTGCTCCCAGGACGAGTGGCCCGGTTCAGACGTTTGCGCTTCGCCGCGAGTCCCTGTATTCGGCCCTCGAGTCCGGGTTGACGCTTGATGAAGCTTGCGGTTTCTTGACCGAGTACGGCAGGACCGAACTGCCGGCGAACGTCAAGAGGATGCTGTCAGAGTGGGCCGGCAAACGCGAGTCGCTGGTGCTGCGGAATCACGTGGCCCTGGCTTTGGGGCCCTGTGAAGACCGGCCTCGGGCCCGGGCACTTGGCGGCAACGTATACCTGCTGCCTTCAGTGAGCGCGAAAGCAGCCGCCAAATCATTCGAGGGCTGGACGATCCTAGACCATGGGGGCGAGCCCGAACGGACCTGGACCACCGATGAACTTGGCAACGTCACGGCCAATGGCGGCCACAGCATTTCGCAAACGCGTCTCGCCCGCATCGCGGACTCCGTGCCGACGGGCCGTCAGCTTACGCAAGAATCTATCCGGCGCGCGCGCATGAGCGGACTCTCGGCCGATCAGATTCTGGCTTGGCTTGGCGCGCATCTCACGGCGAAAATCCCGCCGCTGCTCGAAGTAGCCGTGCGGAACTGGACGGGCCGGCACGGCGTGAGGCTAGGCCCGGCACAGCTCCTGCAGATCGTGCAGCCGCAGGCCAAGGAGGCCCTGCTTCGCAGTCCGACTTTCCGGCCGCTCCTCGCCGGTCACATCCCGCCCGGATGGTTCTTGGTTCGCGAGGAGCATTTGAGCCAGGTCCGCACGTTACTGGAAAGGCTGGGATTCACGATCGATGACCAACTCGATCTGCCGCCGCTCGAAGCGGCCGTGAGCCCTGCGAAAGATGGCATGCTCGTCAAAGTAAGCGCGTGCGGGAGATGATGGCACGCACCGGGCATCGAGGGGTACGAACCACGCTCGTCCTGGGTGAGGTCGTTGGAGCCGAGGCTCGGGCTGAGGCCCGGACCAGCGGCACCCTCCGTTTGAGTCTAAGGTGAAGTCATCCACACGGACCAATTGGCACATACACAAAAGGATCCCTTTGATCACATTCTGCTGGCTCAGGCGATGGTTGAGGGAGTCAAACTGGTCAATAACGACCGCAAATTCGCGAGATATCCAGGCTCGATACGCAAAGTGTGAGGAATCGGTCGTCCGGGACCAGTTGAAAAAAAAGGGGATGGGCTACCCGGCCAGGACTCGTTCATTCCGGGAAAATGTCGTCCTCGTCATCCTCGCCCTCACCAGCCGGTTCCTCTGCGATGGCCAGCGCCTCTTGGACTGCCTCGATGATGTCCTCATCGTCGGACTCGATGAGACCACTCAGGACCTCACTGGCTTCTTGTGGACGAATGGCCGGTACTGCTTCAATTGCAGCCAAAAGCAGGGGCTTGGGCGTTCTGCCCGAATGGATGAGGGCGGCAATCTGTGGCCAACCGGCTGCGACGCCCCAGTTTGCTGCGGCAAGGACAGCCTCGAGCTGGATGTCTGGATTCTCGTTCTCGAGCTCTTCCACGATCTGCTTGTCGAACCCACGGAGGAAGCGCATGCAGAAGACCGCGGTGAGCTTCCACGCGTTATCGCCACTCGAATAAGCAGCCAGGACGGCATTCTTGTGCCACTCCTGCGGGGCGCGCACAGAAGCCTCAAGGATTCGCCGTCGAACTTCCTTGGGAACCTGCGCATCCATGTGGAGATCGCGAAGGGACTTCTGAATCTGTTGGAAATGCCGTTCAGAAATCGGCACATCGTCTGGATCTTCAAAGCCTTCGGTGTCTGCATACTGAAGAATCGGCCCCAGCGAAATCGCCGCTCGGGCCCGCACCTCTGGGGATTCCTCGCTGTTCCGTAGGATGGCGAGCAGCGCTTCAACCAATTCATCGTTGACCACTGTGAAATCGCCCGCCATCTCCGCGGCTAGGACGCGATCCGGCTCAGTCGCTTGCTCATCCCGAAGAACACTAAGCAGCTTTTCTGCCGTGCCTTCCGGCCAGTCCCAAGGTGGAGTATCCTTCGAGGCCTGCAAATCCATTTCGGCCCCTGCTTTCCCAATCCGTTGATGAAAATTCAAAACAAAAGTCAGCTTTCAAACGACTACCTCGACCAACGTGTGGTACTGGTCGCGTGTCTGCGAAAAGTCAAAACACCGTTCCGTAGATCATTAACACACCTTCTGCAAATTCTTAAGTTCTTGGAGATAGTCTTCCTTTTCCAGCCGGCTTTCAACCCCGAAGTCTGTCAGGATCTTCATCATCTGTCCGACTGGGACCCCCGCCAATAGCCGCCTTTGGCTCCGCCGCAAGGTAAGTGACCTCTTCCAAACCAAACGGCGACGTTGAGCATTCGCCGTAGGGCCCGAAACTCCTGGTGCAGGTTGAGAGCACAGACCAAAGGCCCCGATTGTGCGACTGGGCCGGGGCGATATGATGGGCCAAGAGGATTGTAATGACGACCGAGCGAATCGAGATCAACCCGGCGATTATGATGGGAAAACCCGTCATTCGGGGGACGCGAATCACGGTGGAGCTGATCCTGCGCAAGCTCGCTGAAGGTGCGAACGAGGGTGAACTGCTGGACTACCCGCACCTCACAACAGAGGACATCCTAGCGGCGCTGGGCTACGGCGCGGCCAGCGTAGCCCACGAAGAAGTGGTGCTGCTGCCCGATGCGCCGATTCCTGGCAAACCGTGAAGCCGACAATTCGGAATGCTCCATTCACGGACCGGGAGTCGTGAGCATTTCGGCGATATCCCCCCAGCAGCTGTTTCCTGTAAGCATTAGTGTGCTTCTTGACGCCGTGTGTTTGCCCTACCACGTTCGACTTTGGCCGGTTCTGGAAAATAAGCGCGTACGTGCCTGGAGCCGACGAGTACCTGACATGTGTTTACTACTGGTATAATTTCATGACTGCCTCGACCGTAAACTTTGGTTGCATCACGACCAGAGGTTCGGAAGGAAGGAGCCGACATTCTTATGAAATCAAGTGGAATTCAGCGCGTAAGCCTCCATATGCTCCAGCAAAAAAGAACGAGTAATAGCAGGCCAGCTAGAAGGGAAACCCAAGGATAGCGAGGATAAACTTTCCCGGAACGAGCCCAATAATTCGGAATGTCGATGCCAAGTTCCAAAATCAGCGCAGTGGCAGGAGGCACCAAACGCACCAAAACAGTAATTGAGTTATAGGCATTCGGGTGATGAAGCTACAAGGTGCAGTGGCGACGGTCACAGAAAAACGGGTAACAATTCCATTCAATGAAGCGTCGAATGCATAGCCGGATCTGAGGGTCGAGAGCGGGTTTCGGCACAAAGCAGGAGGGGTAAACCGTGCGCTGCGAGCCGAATCATGAAGCACGGAGTCCTGAAGGAAATTCAGGAGCCCCCACCGAAACACACACTGAAGCCGAAGCTGGTGATACTGGCGGCGACATGGCTGGCGATTTTTGCGGTCGCGTGTGGCGGAGGAAGTTCTTCAACGAATCCGCCGCCCCCCACGGCCTTGGAATGGTTTTTCGTCGAGAGTTTCTCGGGGCAAGTCGAAGGATTCAGCGCCCCGTCGGGCCACCTGGAGCCGATTCCCGGATCGTCAGTGAGCTTCGTGCCGGCCTCTCCCTCTCCCCCACTAACGCTTTTGACCGCCTTCGCGGTCGCACCCACCGGCATGTTCCTTGCTGTCACTGCCTCCACAGCTCAGGGACCGGCCACGCTGGAAATTGCGAACATCGCGTCAGGTGGAGCGATCTCGGTGACGCCACTAACCGCACCGGTGGCCAACGCCTACAGAATGGCCATTGCATCGCAAGGAGTGATCGCTATTTCCGACGGATTTTCGACCATTCAATTCTTTACGCTGCAAAACGATGCTCTGCTGGCTGGCCCCGCAGTCCAAACTAGCGTAAGCCCACAGGATTTGGCGTTTCGCCCGGACGGCAATGTGTTGTACGCGCTGAATGCCGGCGGCGCCATTGCCGTCTTCTCGGTTGCGCCGGATCTTTCGTTGCAGTTGATCCAGGACGCCCCGCTGCCGCTTGTGCCGGGGCAGCTGGGTGGAAACGCCGTGCGCATTCGTTTGAACGCGGCGGGAAACAAGATTGCCGCAACCACTCTGGATGGCTGGGTTTACGTGGGCGACGTGAATGGCACGGATGGAACGGTTTCGGGGATCACCGAAGCGCAGGCCGCACCAAACGCGAACCTCCAAGAGGTTGTTTTGGATCCCACAGGACAAAACGTTTACACCGATGACCAGGACAATGGGGGCATTTATGAGTTCTCGACCGCGGGAGGCGCTTTGACCGCCTTGCCGGGCTCACCTGTTGCCACTCCACTAGGTTCGATGGGGATGGAGACGGATTCGACTGGCACGCGTTTGTACTTGGGGACTCCGGGATTTCCGAGTTCGCAAATCGTAACCTTTAGCCGGGACCTGTCGAGCGGAAAGCTGCGGCCGCTGCAGAGCCATGCGCACGGCCTCGAGCACTGCGTTATACGAACTGTTGGAATCCTCGCGAATGCATATTACGCGACCAGCTTACCTACCGGTGCGGTTTTTCAAAGCTTGTGTCCCTTGCAGAAGTCCGATATCTCGCGGAGCAGTACGTGAGCTCCAATGTTATCGCGAGGTACTTCCACGTACCTAGTACGTTAGTTGCGCGCTACCTGAAAGAGTCTGGCAGGCCGATTCTTGCCATTTCGGTGCGCCGGAGTCCCCGATTAGAGAATTTCAGAATTTCGCACTACGTCAACAACTCGGAGTCCCGCAACGTGGGCATCCGCAGCCAAGACTTCGAACTCATGAGGAAACAAGTCGAGGCGTGGAACATTACGCGCCTCCCGGTTGGTGATTTCGAGGAGGTCTAGTTCCGCTGCATGCGGTCCACTCCAACCGAGAGGATGTCCACGCGGCTCAGGTGTTTAGTGGGCTTGGCGAGTACGGGCGCGAAAGCGCCTGGTACAATGGTGCCATGCTGCGAATTCGGGCTTGTTTGGCAAGGCTGGAGCAGTCAAAGCACTTGGAATTGGAAAATCATGGAAAATGGAACCGTTTCGGCGTCGAACTTCTGCGCTGACTCGCTTGCAAAGCCAGGCAGGAGCAACCGCCTAAACCTGTCTTGCCGCAGGGCACGGTTTGCCTTCGTGTCCTTTCGCCCTGTGGTGCTTGATCTCGGCGTATAAGCTCTCACGCTGTTGTTGCACTTCCGCGCGTTCTTCGTCCCCATATACCAGATCAGGACTGAGCAAATTGAGTTTGTTATTCAAAGCGATTAGCCGACTCACCAGTTCGTCCTTCACTTGGCAGTTCATCAATTCATTGTACTATGCCTGCCGGAATTTTGTTTTTGACCGGATCTTCCCGCGTCGCAAGCCTCATTTCAACTCCCGTGTCACCTGTCCGGCTGACCACAAAAAAACGTCCATCCCGATATGTATTTGGCTTCGTAGAACGCAATTCCGCGGCCGAGGTAGTCATGGCCAAACTTCACCATCCGGTAGACCAGGCGGGCAAGTATGTGCTCCCTCGCGGCGATGGCTTTGGGTGCCCTAAGTTTGGAGCGCAGTCGCTACTGGGCATATGCGATTCATAGCTGTGGCTACCGAAAATTGCGTCCGATCTGAAAACAAAGAGGTTCCGATCATTCGTGAGATCATGGTGGCTACCACGATGAGCTCTCTTTTCGTCGCCCTTTTCGCTTACAGGCCGTTCAGCGCCGGATCACGAACGTATCGATGAGCAAAATACTGGGGGAGGGCAAGGATTTCACCGGATTTCACCAGATTTCACCTGATTTCACCCGATTTCACCCTATTGACAGCCGCGGAGGATTGGGTTAAGGATGGCCGCATCCGCATGGGGTGTGAAGCCATTGGAGTGTGCCATGCACAGCGCCTTTCGTGCTCTTCCACTTTCTTTGTTTGTGGTTTTCGCAGCTTTCCCTCCAACGCTTTTTGGACAGGCTGTTTTCGGAAGTATTTCCGGGAGCGTGACCGATCCCTCGGGAGCGGGAATTCCGGGCGCCAAGGTCATCATCAGCGATGCAGGAAAGGGCGTCTCCTACAATACCTCGACCAATGAGTCCGGCCTCTACACTCAATCCCACCTAATCGTGGGCCTCTATGAGATTCGCATTGAGGTGACCGGATTCAGCGCATATGTTCAGCGAAACGTGAGCGTCGAAGTCGACGCGGTTACACAAGTAAATGCTCGGCTCACGATAGGCCAATTGGGTCAGGTGGTAAACGTCTCGGGTGAGGTGCCGTTGCTTAAGACTGAGCGGTCCGACGTTTCCGATACCATCACTCAGAAAACCGTACAGGAATTGCCGGTGCTGCAGCGCGATATGAGCCAGCTTTATTTTCTTATACCCGGCGTTCAGGCCAGCGGCACCACGGCTGCTAGCGAGCAGCCCCATGACGTTTATCGCCCCAAAATTGGCGGCCAGTACTGGGGCGGCATTGCATTTCAACTGGATGGCACGGACAACCGCGAATCCGTTTTGGGTGAACCCATCATCACACCGAACTTTGATGCCGTTTCGGAATTGAAGATCACTACGACAGCCTACGACGCTGAGTTTGGCCAGGCGAGTCAGGCGGTCATTTCCATGCAGACTAAGTCAGGCACGAATTCCTTCCATGGCAGTGCGTTTTGGTACCGGCGTGACAATAATCTGAGCGCCCGCGACCCCTTCAAACAATCACCGCCGGGCCCGAATGGCCGATTTATACCCGGGACGCTCTGGAATCAATTCGGTGGCTCCCTTGGCGGGCCCATTCAGAAAGATAAGACATTCATCTTTGGCGATTACCAGGGAAGCCGACAGAAGAATGGAGATTCGGTGCTGGTCCGCGTGCCCACCGCTGCGGAGCGTTCTGGCAATCTGAGCGGTTTAGGCGTGCCGATTTTCAATCCATGCGACGCCACCGGATGTAACGTGCCGCCGGCCAGCCGACAGCAGTTTGCCGGAGGCATTATTTCTAGTACTTTGCTTTCACCGCAAGCGCAAGCCTTGCTGCAATTCATACCGCTTCCCAATTTCCCCGGCGCTCGCCCAACAGATCCTAACTACGTTGGCTCTGGAAGCGGGATTGTGAACAGCGACTCCTTCAACGTGCGGGCGGATCGCTACCAAACGGAGAAGCTGCACATGTTCGGGAGGTACAGCCTCCTCCAGTACGCTCAAGCGGCTCCCGGCGCTTTCGGGTTTGCGGCTGGAGGCCAAAACTTCCCCACAGCGAATTTCGCCGGCACCTCCTCGCTCCGCAATCAAAGCTTGGCTTATGGTGTGGATTATTCGCCGACACCGAATTGGGTCGGAGATTTCCGTTTCGGCTTTTTCCGCTATCGGGTGCTCGTGAATCCCAACGGGCTAGGCACGTCTCCGGCCAAGGACGCGGGTCTTCCGGGCTTGAACCTCGACAGCTATTACACGTCCGGCATGCCGGCTTTCTTTTTGAACGGTACCGGAGGCTTTTTTTTCGGATACTCCCTGAACCGAAACAATATGGGCAACCAGTGCAACTGCCCGTTGAATGAGCAGGAGAACGAGTTTCAGTGGGTCGGTAACGTGACACGCACGTTCGGGAATCATGCGCTTAAGGTCGGGGCGGATTTCCGCCACGCTCAGAATCTACGAGTCCCGAGCGACTCCCACCGTTCTGGCGAACTGTTCTTTGACCCGGTAACTACGTCAGGTCCCAGCGGAGGGGGACTGTCCTTGGCGTCCTTTCTTTTGGGCCAGGTGCAATCGTTCGCGCGGTACGTTAGCAATTCCACGAGCGCAGCCGAGAGGCAGAATCGTTTCTTTACCTACGCTCAGGACACCTGGAGAGTCGGCCGAAAGTTGACCGTAAGTTACGGGCTGCGCTGGGAGATTTACTTCCCCCAATATGTGAACGGCTCCAGTAATGGCGGCTTCCAGAACCTGAGCACAGGCGAGGTACTGATTGCCGGGCAAAACGGCGCGGACCTCAATGGGAACATCAATACTGCTCTGACGCATTTTGCGCCACGCCTGGGGGTGGCCTACCAGGTCACACCGAAGACAGTTGTGCGTATGGGTTACGGAAGGTCGTTTGACGTAGGTGTCTTCGGCGTGTCATTCGGGCACAACGTCACCCAGAACCTGCCGGTACTCGCTAATCAGTCATTGAATCCCGGCCAACCCTGGCAGTCCGTTTTCACCTTAGCGCAGGGCCCTCCGCCACTTAATCCGTCCACGATTCTGGCGGCGCAGCCGAAGGGGCCCAATGGAAACCCAATCTTGCCCGATAAGATCAATCCCAATGTCTTGCCTCTGACCAGCGACAACACCATGAGACTGCCCACCGTGGATGCCTGGAACCTCACGGTGGAGCGACAGCTCACTCCCACACTTATCGTTTCTGCTGCATACGTTGGAAACAAGGGCGAGCACGTGACCCCTGGAGGCACGAATTACAACGTCAACCAGCCAACCGTCGTGGGTTTCGGAACTCTCAGCACCAACCAGCGCAGATTTTTCTTTACCAAACCTTGCCCGACATGTCCGTCCGGACAGCTTGGCTGGACTCAGTCCATAAAATATTTCAGTGACGACGCCAGTGTAAAATTCAATTCCCTGCAGCTTCGCTCGGAAAAACGCTTCTCGAACGGCATGACCTTTCAGGGAAATTACACTTGGGGCAGCGCCTTCGATTTCGAGAACAGCTATTTCTTCTGGAATCCTCGTGTCGGCTATGGCCGGGCGGATGGTGTACGCCTCCACGTTTTTAACCTGAACCATACGTATGAACTTCCGTTTGGCCGAGGCCGCACCTTCTTTCGTGACGTTTCGCGACCTGTGGATTATGTGATTGGGGGCTGGCAGCTCGCCGGAATTTGGACGTGGCAATCCGGCCTGCCGTTCACGCCCTCTTATCTCGACTGTGGTTCTGACAGAGACACGGGGCCGTGCCGCCCCATTCTGGTCGGTGATGCCCACGTTTCAGATCCCGGGCGCTTCGGATGGTTCGCAACTACGACGCCCGGAGCTGCGTCAGGCTGCACGACATCAACGATGCGGTTAGACGCCAATGGCTGCACCCGTGGTCCCTGGAGTCGACCGCAACGCGGAACATTCGGAACTGTGGCTCGCAATTCGTTTTTCGGACCCCACTTTTTCAATGCCGACGCCTCCTTAAGCAAGCGTTTCGCAATAACCGAAACCCTCAGTGGTCAATTCCGAGCGGAGTTATTCAATGTTTTCAATCACGTGAATCTTGGACAGCCAAACACGCTTGTGGACTCGCCGTCAGGTGGCAAGATCACCTCCCTTGCCGCGCTGGCTCAAATGAGGAGATGGCAGTTCGGTTTGCGTTTTGACTTTTAGAGTCGGAGGTAGAAGAGTAGGCAGAGATCGTGTTGGCGGCAGCGTTCCGCCGGTGCTATTCCTTCAGCGTGGTACCCGAGCCGCCCGTTCATCTCCTGTGGTTCGCCAAAACTCCAGCCGACCGTGAAATCAATAACATGGCTGCTGCCATCCCACCACCATTCTGTTATAAACCCTCACCATGTTTCGCTTCTTCGCGCTCTGCTTCGGAATGCTGGTCCGCTTCTCTCGTGGGCGGCCAAGTCTCCTTCTTGAGAATCTCGCTTTGCGTCAACAACTTGTCGCGCTGAAGCGTCGACATCCTCGCGCTAGTAGAGTTTCAGGGTCTTACAACCGCCGCGCAGGGGCGGCGGATGCTGTTAAGAAGGCAGTAAAAATTAAATAAGTGCTGCATCTGGTGTCGCTTACAGGTCAAAAGGTCGCCCAATCACCCTCTTGAATTGGACCGAAACGTGTGCCCTATTTGGGCTCGCCGATTTTCACGTGCTTTCAGAAATTTACGTGGCTCTCATTTGCCACTCGGATCGCCTCATTTGGCAGGTTACAGTGCACCAAAACATGAACGGGCGAGTGTCAGCGGTGCTCACCGCCCGCCTGAAGCTGCTAGTTCCTAACGGATGATCAAGAGGCTAGGATACGCGAAGCGGGGGTCCCACACCACGCTGTGCGTGCCACACCGCAAGCACTCTTACCTCGTCACCGCGGGGGACATAGTAGGCGTGATAGCGCGTTTCCATGCGTAGAAGGCGACGCGTATCCGGTACCGGGGATTGCCGATACAGACGCCCGATGTGTGGTGCGTGCCCAAGGATGTCGAACGCTGCCGCGAGTTCATCGACAAACAGGTTTGGTGAGGCAGTACGATTTCTGCGCCACCAAATGTCGATTTCGCGGATCTGCGAGTCCGCTTCGGGTGTGGTTCGGACCTGCAGGCTCAACGCTGCCGACGCAGTTCGTCGAGAATTCGCGACGCGGGCTGGAGACTGCCCGCCTCGGCGGATCTCCAGGACGTTGACAGCGCTTCGTTCAAGGCGCGCCGCTCCTCGTTAGTGAGGTCATCGCCTTCATCGTCGGCAACCAGATCCACAACCGTCCCCTCGGGTAAGGTTGTCGGCTCGTCGAGAACGAGGCGCCCCTTTTCAACACGTGCTCGGAGAGGGCCCATATCGCTACTGAACGGAATTCCAAGCTGCTCCGCAAGCCTACACTATTAGCGCGTCAGCGCTCGGCGGTTGCAAAAGTTATCCACCGTGACACGCTGACACGCTAAGGGTCTGGAGATTCTGGCGGGGGCGGAAATTGGCCTTGTGCCGGACAGATGAGTAGTCGAGCTGATTCCCGCGGCGAGCGACAAATAGCTTGGGCTTTTCGGTGTACCCGGAGGGATCACTCTGAGGACCCAAGTTCACAAAGGCCGCTCGCCTTCTGTGTCAAGCTGATTTTATATTGAGAATCAGTGCTGTCCCAAGAAAGTCCAAGCAGTCCACCGTAACTGCTTGATTGAGCGAAAGTAAGGGGTCTCTGTGAGTTTTTTCGATTTCAATTTTTTGCTTCTCTTTGGCGCCATCCTACTGCTCTTGCGCATCAAGGCTTTCTATGGCGCCTCGGAGAACCGCGGTGAAACCCAAGCGTGGCATGGCCTTATCGGTTTACGTGCTCGCGGCGATTATCAAAAAACAACTGCGGCTCGACCTAAGCCTGTACAAAATTCTGCAGATTCTCAGCGTGACCGTTTTCGAAAAAACCCCAATTCTAGAGGGGTTTTCCAACGCATGTTCACCCCGAACGAATGAGGTTCTCCGAAGAGAAATGGCCCGTGTTTTAGCGGGGTTTGCGACGTTCTGGCAGTTTTTTACGCGTGTCTACACGCACCTTCACGCTGGGCAGGACGTCTGGCAAACGGATATCCAAGGCCTGCAGCAAATCACGGCAGGCCGGATTCGGCATGGGGATGCGCAGGCAAGTACGGCCCTCTTTGAAAAAATGAGAACGCGGCACGAGTCGTCAGGGAGATCGATGCCGTCATAGCGATTCGCCAGCACGACGGTGCTTTCGAATTCTCCCTTTTTTAGCGCGTCAATGAGGCGCGACACGGTCTCCTTCTTAGCGACAATACCGCCATAGGCTTCCCAGTCCTTTGCCCGATTGAAGCTCGGAACGAGAGCAACGAATCCAGCGCGTCTCTTGTCGTTCGCGGTCCCAAAGCCCTTGACCATCCGCTCCCGATCAAGTTCCTCGTTGATCAGAGACGGCAGCAACACCATTTTTTCGCCCGACCATGTTTCTTTTGGATAGCTCAAGGGCTTCATGATCGTCTCAGGCGCGAGCTGCAGTCCCTTCACGAGGAAAGCGTCATCTGTAACTGTCGCTGACATGAAAATGCGATGCTCGGCTTTCCAGTAGCTGCCAAACGCAGACAGCGGCGCAACGTACGGCTCGATTTCGATCGCCGCGCCTGAAATAACGCCCAGACAATGACCCAGCATGTCTTTCAGCAACGGCCAGGCGAACTTCACCGAATCGCGATCCGACTGAGCCGACAAAATGCTCGCAACCTCAGCCTCATGGAAGGCCCAAGCCCAATAAGGTACCGGCAGCAGCGCGTCGCGTTTCCCGTTGCCTGTGTCTGCATATGGTCCAAGCCCTTGCCTTTCCAGCTCTTCGGCGAACAGGGTCTTCAGCGCGTTGTACGCTGGCTCGTCACTGGGAATCCGAATGCGGCACTGCTCCCGAATCCTGTCGACGCAAGCATGAGCATCGTCCATCAGGAGAGTTTCAATTCCGACGGATTGCCGGTGCAGCCCAAACCTCGTTATTCCGTTGAACAGCTTTTGAACCGACGCGACAAGTATTTTGTCGCCATTCATGAATTCATCCGGCAGATCCCAGTCTGCTGTGCAGGTTGCGATGCCAAATTGTTTGGCTTGATCACACGTCTGGGGGATCAAATAATTATCCGGGCATAGATATAGCGCGGGACCCTTTCCGGCATTCAGCCGTGCTTGCAGCATGAGCAGACCGATGAGCGTTTTGCCCTGCCCTGTGTGCAGCTTGACGATGATGTCTCTCGTATCCTGATGATCAGCAAACCAGCTCTTAAGTACCGCCAACTGTGCCGGGCGTAACGGGCCCTTGTCATGGGCGCGATCAAGCGTCTCGTAAAGCTTTACAGGGTCGGTTGGCTTCTAGTTGGCTTCTCTGCCTGCTTGCCGGCGAGCCGTTTTTTGAAATCAACCAAGGACTTTCTCCCATCTACTTACACAAGAGCAGCACAGGCTAACGGATCATCCAGAGACGCAACTCTTGGATATCGTACCTTCGGTAGCATCGTAGCCGATTTCTGGTTAAGACAACTGACAGTAATTCTCTGGCGAGGCCGCGTCCGACCGCCTGCCACCCACGCATGAGACTGTCGCCGACGTTTTGAATCCTTTGATCAATCGACTTTTCCTCTGAGCAGCAACTTCGCCACGACGGCCGAAACCTGGTTCTCGTAACCTTGGTCCGCCATGTGCCGCAAATGCTCACGCAGCCAGGCCTCATCCCACAGTTCCCAGCCCTGCCCCTCGAAATGAGAGTGAATTTTTGCGCGGTCGGCGTCATTCTTGATTTTTCCGCACGCGAGCGCCAGCCGCACTTGCGGCGCTTCCCGGCAGGCACCGGCTTGTGTGAATTGCAGGCATAGCCGGTTAAAGACGATGCGTCGCAGCTCCGGCTCGTTGAACAGCTTGTACCGATTTGCTTCCTCCGGATCGCTGCCGTCGAACGCGCAGGCTCTTACGCCTACCGAGTCCAGGAAACTCTTGCACTCGACAAGGCGGAGAACATTCTCCCGCCCGCTATAGCCGACGATGTCAAGCTCCCATCGAGGCGACGAGTGCCGACCGGTCAGGCGCTTTTCTTCCTTGGTCAGTTCGACCTTCACGGAAGTTCTGACCCAGAACCCGCTCATCCAGAGAATCTTACTTACGACCTGCTCGAATGCATCCATGAGCCACGCCTATCGAAAACTGTCCGGAGCCGGAAAATCCTCGTATCCGGCATACATCACGTAGCCGACGTAATTCGCGTAGCGAGCATGTGAACCGCCCGTTCTTGGCGCAAAACTCCCCCGCACCCAACCTCTCATGGACTGGCTCGTGATTAGCCGGTTGTCGCTCATGACCTCGCCAAGTTAACGGCCCTTGCTTCCGTAAATTTCCTCACCATCGAATCTGCCAGCTTCCCGCCCGAAGTAAGTGAACAGGCTGTCCCCGTCCCGATACCCGAAACATTGGCCCCCCAGTTCCAGAACCAATCCATGTTCCTTACCTCCTTGATCCCTTCGGCTTCGCCAGCTCGCCCGAGTGGATAAGCACGGATCCGTCAGGCTCGGTGTCGCCGGCGGCGTACTTCCGCCGCGCGCCCTCCTCTATGACCTCGCGGTTTTCCCTGAAGACTTCGACCTTGTCGCGGTCGTCTGCCCGGAAATCATCGTCCAGAGCTTCCCTGCTGATAGCGCACCGCACGCGGTTGTCTCCATCCTGTCCGAAGAAAACGACAACTTCGCGGTCAAAATCCCATTTCTCCGCCCGGTCGGGAAATTTCAGCTCGTGCCGCTCAAGGGCCCAGCGCACGCGCTGCCCTATGAGCGTCGTGAAAGGCTTGATGTCCATATCGATGCTCGCGCGGTCGAGCGCGGCAAGGTAAGCGTTGCGATCCCTCACGCGAATGATCGTCCACGGATAGCCGCCCGACGCGAGCATCACGTTCATCAGGAAACGAGCCATGCGGCCGTTGCCGTCCGGGTACGGATGAATGTAGCCGAAAAGCCAGTGCTCGAGCACGGCGCGTACTGATGGCTCTGGTTCTTTTTCCACGAGATCGAGGAACGCCGGCATGGCGTCGCGCACCGCCTCCCACCGCGGCGGTGCATAACGCGACGTTCCCAGGTAAACCGGATTGTTCCGGTATCCGGCCAGATCGCGGGCACGGAGCAGGCCCGCCGTCACGAAGGGCTGGAACAATTCCCCGTACCAATCCTTGTGTTCCGCGCGCGCGAGCGCGCCGGGATTCTCACCGGCGAGAACCTTGCCTACCGATTCTTTAACGACCTGGAATGCCTGCCAGTAGCCGCGCGCTGCCAGCGCGTCGCGGTCCTTGCGGTCCCTTTCATTCCGGTCCGGGTTCCACCCGCCCTGGCGTACCTTTTCGATCAGATCCGGCGTGACCGAGTAGCCTTCGATCGACAGCGAGTGGTAGGCGTCGCTCTGGTAGATTTCATCGACGTTCCGCAGATACGCGTTCTTGTCCTCCGGCAACCCCGGCGCTTTCGGGAAATTCTTGATGACTGTGTCGCGCATCGCCTGCCACATCATCTCCAGGCGGCCCACGATCGGCGCGGCCTTCGCCCGCGGTCTGCCAAACGTCTGGCCCGCTTCGAACGGATCGCTTTCGCGCACGTCATATCCGGCGCGCTTCATCGCGCGGACAATCTCGTCCGCCAGTTCGGCGCGCCCGATGCGGCGGAATGGCCCCGCGAGGTAACCCGCCTTTGTCGAGTTGCCCCCGTCGAGCAGGAGCCGCAGAAGGTCCGATTCGTCGGCGAGGCTCGCCAGCACCACCTGCGACTCGACCGGATTCCGGGCGAAGAAGGTCTCTCCCACTCCCACCAGCGACGCCGCCGGCGAGAACAGACGCAGCCCGTCCCTCATCACGAGATTCTCCGCGGGCGGCATCCCCGGCACCTTCAGGTCGTAGAGCGATGTGCCGTGCAAGAGTTTGATCAGGTGATTGGTGCCCTTCGGGCTGCACACCACGATCTGCTCGGGGAGGACTGTCTTTTCGCCGTGCAGCCAGAGCGACTCCTCGGCGGACAGGTGCCATTCATCGCCGAACCGTTCGGCGCTGTAGCGCGCGCAGAATTCCCAGAAAGAAGCGTACCAGGGCGTGCTGTCGCCCACGCGCGCGCTCGGACTCGCCGAAATCAGCCAGCCCTTGATCACCTCCTGCAGAAAGCCGTTTTCCACGAGGCGTTCGCGATGAACGCGGCTCAGATCGTCGGAGCGGAACACACGTCTCCCGCCTTCCTGGAGCGCCTTGAGCACGTCGAGGGATTCAGCCAGTTTTTCGTTCGGAGTCGCCATAAACTCTCACCATCATCCGGGTCATTACAAGCAAATGATGCTGTGCCGTTACAAGCATATAATGCTGTGTCTACACAAGCATATTGTGCCGTGCGAATACAAGCATATCATGCTTTACATAAAATAAACCACAAAGATACAATAGCTTATAAAGTTCTACTCAGGCTCGAAATCAGGCTGAAAATGGCCCTCTAGGGACCTGTTTTCCGGCCACGTCCTGAAAGCTCATTGGACCGAAGTTGGACCGAAGTTGGACCGAAGTTGGATCGAAGTTGGATCGAAGTTCGGTCAATTGGACCGTCGTGGAATGACAAACGACAACAAACGATCAAGAGTCGTCGTGCGTTCAAATCGAGGGACCGATTTGAACGGTCGACCTTCGGGTTAGGAGTTGTCACAGGGGCGGGAGAAGCGTACGATTCCACAAGCCAGAGGTCTAAATCGGGAAGTCCGGTCAATTTGCCACGCAACTACTTAGTTGGCTGTGACTGGAGCTTGCGGGAACAACGAGTAGCTCCGCGAGGCAGTCTATGGGCTCACCGAAGGCGGCTAAGAAATCTAAGAAGGGGCGCATTTTCGATCCCCACGTGTTTCTTACGACAGTCGGCCTGAAAAGATCGATTACGCAGTGCCCACCCGGCCACAAGATCTTCTCGCAAGGCGACCCGAGCGATGCTGTTTTCTACATTCAGAAGGGCCGGGTGAAGCTCACCATCGTCTCCAAACAGGGCAAGGAAGCGTTCGTCGCAATCCTAGGCGCGCGTGACTTTCTTGGTGAGGAGTGCCTAGTGGGTCAAAAGGTACGGGTGGCTTCGGCTACGGCGATTGTGCCTAGTGCTGTACTCAGAATTGAGAAGGGCGAGATGCTATGCGTGCTGCAAAAGGAACGCGCGCTTTCCGGATTTTTCATATCGTATCTACTCTCACGCAATGCGCGCATCCAGGAGGACTTGGTCGATCAGCTTTTCAACTCCACTGAGAAACGGTTAGCCCGCACTCTTTTATTGCTGGCCCGCTACGGTAAGGAAGGCAACCCCGAAACGGTCGTTCCGGAGATAAATCAGGAAACTCTAGCGGAAATGATAGGAGCGACGCGCGAACGAGTTAATTTCTTTATGAATAAGTTCAGGAAGTTAGGCTTCATTGACTACAACGGCGAACTGCAAATTCACAGTTCCCTCCTAAATGTCGTCCTCCACGAATAGGTCAGACTGCGGCTGAAAGTTCCCTTCCTGCAACACCAACGAAACTCCACGGCAGATCAATGTGTGAAAGATTTCACAGACAGGAGAACTAGCTTGAGAAGAACCTGGGATGATGAACCGCAACAAACTACTCCTCATTGAGGGCGACTCTACTGAGGGCAAGCTGATTCTGGAGGCGCTCGTTGACCCGAGAGCCAGCTCATTCGATGTGGACTGGGTTAGGCTCCTTTCTGATGGACTCAAGCGGCTGGGCGAGCGAAAAACCGGGCTGGTCTTGCTGGACCTGTGCCTGCCGGACAGCGAAGGTATCGCGACGTTCGAAAAGGTATTCGCGGCCGCGCCCCATATTCCGATCGTGGTCCTCAGCCGGCTAAACGATGAAAGTACTGCTAATGAATCACTCAAGCGCGGAGCGTATGACTATCTCTTAAAAGACCACCTCGACAGATACACACTGACTCGGGCGCTGCGTCATGTGATCGAGCGCAAGGGGGTCGAGGATGTTTTGTTCAACGAAAAGGAACACGCCCAAGTTACTCTCAACTCCATCGGGGATGCCGTACTCAGTATGGACATCTCCGGTAACGTGACCTATATCAATCGGGTCGGCGAGACAATGACGGGCTGGTCTCGACAGGAAGCAGTGGGCCGGCCGCTTGCCGAAGTATTTCAAATCATTGACGGTACCACACGTAAACCCGCCCGAAATCCCCTGGAGGAGGCGATTCTGGAAAACCAAGTCATCGGCCTGAACCCTACCTGCGTTCTGATCCGACGTGACGGGTTGGAGCTTGCCATCGAAGATTCCACCGCCCCTGTCCGCGACCGATTCGGGCAGGTGACAGGCGCGGTAATTGTTTTCCGCGACGTGAGCGCATCGCGGGCGATGACAATAAAGATGTCCCATCTGGCGCAGCATGACTCTCTCACAGATTTGCCGAATCGCGTGCTGTTGACCGACCGGCTGACCCAGGCGATTTCGCTAGCGCGGCGGACCAGCGAGCAACTCGTGGTGCTGTTCTTGGACCTGGATCACTTCAAAAACATCAACGACTCCTTGGGGCATGCGATTGGCGACAAACTGCTTCAATCGGTCGCACAACGCCTAGTAGCTTGCGCGCGCCATTCGGACACCGTGAGCCGCCAGGGCGGGGATGAATTCGTAGTACTGCTTCCACAAATCGGGCGCGCCGCCGACGCGGCCGTCTTGGCGCAGAAGATGATCACTGCACTGGCGGCGCCTCACACTATCGCAGGGAACGAGCTGCGCATCAACGCGAGCATTGGCATCAGCAGGTACCCCAACGACGGTCAGGATGCAGAGAGCTTGCTCAAGAGTGCGGACACTGCGATGTACTACGCGAAGAAAAAGGGACGCAACAATTTCCAGTTCTTCAAGGCGGACATGGCTACGCGGGCTGCCGCGCGGCAATCCCTCGAAGGGCTCTTGGGCCGCGCCCTGGAGCGACACGAGTTTGTGTTGCATTACCAGCCAAAGGTCGATCTTCAGACCGGAGAGATTACCGGAATTGAGGCGCTCCTACGCTGGCTGCAGCCGGATCGGGGGCCTATTCCTCCCCTACAATTCGTGCCCATCGCCGAAGAGTCCGGCCTGATCGTGCCCATCGGCCGGTGGGTACTGCGCGAAGCGTGCACACAGCTCCGGGCTTGGTTGGAGGTGGGCCTACGGCGGGTCTCGGTGGCGGTCAACCTCTCCGGGGTAGAGTTCCGTGCCAAGCACTTCCTCGAAGGCGTTCGCACGATCCTGGAGGAGACTCGCCTCGAACCACGCTTTCTTGAATTCGAACTGACGGAAAGCGTCCTCATGAATCACGTCGAGGGCAGCGTCTCCAGGCTTCAAGCTCTCAAAGCCTTGGGAGTGCAGCTTACGGTGGATGACTTCGGCACCGGCTATTCCAGCTTAAGCTACCTAAGGAGGTTTCCCATCGACGCGCTGAAACTTGACCAATTTTTCATACACCACATCACAGCTGATCCAAAAGAAGCCGCAATCATCAGTGCGGTGATCGACATGGGCAAGAAGCTCAAGCAACGAGTCATTGCGGAGGGTGTGGAAACGCGCGAACAACGCAACTTCCTTCAGGTCCACGGCTGTGGCGAGGGACAAGGCTACTATTTCAGCCACCCCATGGCTGCGGAAGAATGCGCGAAGCTACTCAGAACCGGTATCGCGAAAACCGTCAGTGATTGACGCGCGTGCGGCAGCGCTTTGTGGACGCCCTCCGGGCCACGACGCTGGATTTGCTCGCGAGCAAGCTTCTCGTGGCTTTCATGCAGGAAGGGTCCGGCACCGAGAAAATGGCCGTTAAACGCACATCGAAATGCGGGAGCCTTGGCGAGAGCGTGGCGAAGCTCCAGGACGACAGGAGCATCGTTCTCGCGCGGGACGGCGTAGCCGGACCCGTCGACCGGCCGAAGGATTTGACCGAAAAGGCCCGCAATATACACGATAGCCTGAATGGCATTAGGGCATGTGACTTGGTCCGCCGCATGTCGCAGGCGGTGCGCGCGCAACTGGTACCGAGCTCACAACGCGAGCATCGTGGGCGCCTACTTGAAGCGCCAGCGACTCGCTGAAGCAGAAACTGCGCCGGAGCGCTTTTTTATGAACGTCGCCCTGGCGCGCGTGCTCCCAAACCGCTACCCGCTCGCGCTCGACTGTCTTCGCAAGTTCTCATCCGCTCCACGGCCATTCGCTGAAATTTCCGGGAGTATCGCTTTCTCTTCACTGTGGTTTCCTTTCCCGGAAACTGTGTCCAATTTTGTGTGCCACTTCAAGGGTTCACTCCACTTCAAGCCCCGGCTCTCGTCTGGAGGACTGGGTCTATTTGACAGCCTGTTCATTTCGCGGAAAGCATCTGAGTCGATGCCGGGATGAAGGGACCACGAGCTTCGTATCTCAGCAGCAGGTTGTCGAGTCAGGCGTAGTGCTGGACAACAGCAGAAAACCCTTCGACCCAATTTTTGAAAGGGCAAAAGATAAAGAATGGCCGGGCGAATGGATTTGAACCATCGACCTCCTGGTCCCGAACTAGAACAGGTCAAAAGCTTGCCACCAGGCTAGTGATCGCCTGTACCGGGGCCATGCTTGTGATCGGGCACAAAGCGCCAGTGAAGTTCTCGGCCTTAGCTTGCCGAACCGAATCCTGAATCACCTTTGCAAAAAGCGAAGCTCTAGATAAGTTTCTGGCGTTAGCGACACGTCGAAGACGCCGTCGAAGCTTGTGACCCAAACTTATCTCAACCATCAAGCAACACTGCCCCGTTCGCCTCACGCGCAGCGTCCGCCGCCGGACGGCTTCGTTCTAACGTGCTAATCGGAAACTTATTGATCTCTGCATAAATAATGCAATAGAATGGCCTTCAGGAGGGAATGCGTATGCCCCGACTGAAGGGCAGTGCCGATATGCTCGAGGACCGTCGCCGGCGAGCTTTGACATTGTGGGACAAGGG